>Ga0307514_10000061_pt1 | contig 286702 bp, 299 predicted proteins | sample 16_EM_MG_FD_203088 | JGI IMG/M metagenome (GOLD analysis project Ga0307514, IMG submission 203088) | Populus trichocarpa ectomycorrhiza microbial communities from riparian zone in the Pacific Northwest, United States - 16_EM | ecosystem: Host-associated > Plants > Roots > Unclassified... | reverse complement strand
GTTGTTGTTGTTTATTCATACTGTGTTCACTCTTACTAGAGTATGACAGGACCTAATACCCCCTCCGCCTCCGGGCGAGCCGGCTAGATGGCGGAGCTCCCCCCCCCGCTACCCTTCATCCCCGCTGCGCACATCGGTTTTGAATAGAGCACTTCCCGGATAGTCTAAGTCAGCAGTCCCAATTGCAAAACCCGGAGGTCCGCAAACTTTCAGACACAGTCGTAGTCAGAGGTCTCATACTAACATAGGGATAATGTGGACTATTCAACCAGGAGACTTCTCCCAGCCTACAGGTCGTAGATGTCATTCTTACAGTTATATAGAACTCCCCATTTCCCATGAGCCGCGAATCAAGCGCGAGGTTTTTATTCTAATACTAAGGGTACACAATCCGTCGCTCGTTATTCCATTCCCCCCGCAACATTCTGTCACTTCGTGTGAATCAAAAACTATACCAGCGACATCCCTTATCTTTTATGGCCGTTAAGGTTAAGTATATGCAATAACAAACGGCGTAGACGGTCCCGGCATATGCTGCCCGAAGTATTAGGCGTAGTCCATGAACGGCTGGGGTCGATGAAGAGAACATGATACTATGCTCCAGTACGTACAAACCAGATTATTATATCTACACTCACATTACTATTTTCGAATTACTATCTTTCTCACTTTTCTCACTTTCCCTCCCATCTTCTGCTCTCATTCCTAGCTTGCAAGCTCGCTCGCTCCTCGAAACGCGGCTGGTTTTCGATTGCAGCCATCTCCTATATTTCCCAACCTGTACCGCAACTACCGCTGCTCTGTCTATCGTTTATGTTCTTAACCCTTAACACAACTCTTCATTTGTCTCCTTCTGTGTAACTGCGGTCAGATGCTTGTTGGGTGAGCGTCTAATCAAGACTGCCTGCGTAGTGAGACATGTATGCCTCCCTTACGTGCTGGATCTAACCGTTGCATTCTTTTTAGCTGGCAGAGAGTACGACATCAGGTACCATGACAGATTCCGACACGATCACGACTCCCCTCAGGCACCCGGTATCTGATGCTACCATCTCAATATTCCTCGGGATATTCCGACTCAAGTCTAATATTTCTAGCGGCCAGGCTAGCCACCATTTTACGAAAAACGAATTTAGAACCTACCCCCCGAGATTCCCCTATTACAAACGTTCACTAGGCACCGGTTGATCAGACAAATCTTTAAAACTCTCTTTACACGGCCTATCACAATTCAAAAATATAACGTAGGAGAAGCACCAGTGTAGATCTGTAACTACAGGACTCGTGTGAAAGGACTTACTGAACACCATGTATCATGCCTGATGTCTTTCGAGTGAACTAGTATGATCCATTATAAGGATGTATGGGACTTGTGGGTACATCTGTATGCTTTCTAAAAGGTCCTGCAGCCGGGCGTCCAATAGCCTCCACCCCCTGTACCTCCGCCGCCACTACATCCACCTCCGCGCTACTGCAGGAACCGGCGGCCTCAGGGTCCCACCACACTGCCTCCCTCTTCTCGCCCGCCCCAATAGAGATTGGAATATTTCGACACGTTTGAGCAGTTTGGAAGAGAGGAACTGCCCATTCATTGATATCGCCGGTGTTCCAAAGTGGTTAAATTAATCGGTCGGTCATCGATTCGTAGACTAACCAGATAAGACCATAGGTGATCGTGTGCGGCTCCACACGACCTTTTCTGAGGAGGAGAGAGAGATGAACTTGTGCATTACAACCACCCTTTGAACATAGCTTCTGTCTACTGTTGAATCATGAAGAGATTTCTCTATCATTCTACCTCCCAAGTGATCAGGTTGTCTACTGAAGCCTAGCAGAACGTTTGCAGAAGCCCGACAGAAGCGTAGGCAGATGGCAGAAGATTAGTCGGAAGCCCGGCTAAAGCTTTCTTGGTTATCGGAAGCTCGCCTAGCCCAGATGCCGGATGTATCTTTCCATGGTGGAACTTTCCATGGTGGAAGCTCGGTGGAAGGCTCTATCAGATTGCACAAGCTCGGTGACACTTTGCTAGCTCTTTCAGACGAGAGAAACCCTTTTTTAGCGGCGGATGCTTTGTCGGAATCACGGTAGAAACTGATCGGAAGCTCAGCTGGACAGCATAGGTTTCGTTGAATAGCTAGGGCTCGTTCAGATGCCACAAGCTTATTCGGACAGTACTGGAAGCTAAGGCAGTTGACGGCAGAAGCTTGGTCGTTGGGCGGATGCTTGGTTTTTAGGCGAAGGCTAAGTCAGATGGGGACGGCGAAAGATCTAACAAACTGCATGAGAAACTTAGGCGGCTGACGGCGGAAGCTTGGTCATTGGGCGCAGGATCCACGCTGGCGTAGATCTCCCCTCCCTGGGTCCTTATAGCGAAGCAACCCTTTAAAATTGCTGGACTATGGAGATTGTTTGGGTGATGGCGGAGCTTGTAACAGCGGCGGAAGTTGCGATAGCAGACGAAGTTCTCTTAGCTGCCAAACGTTTAACATGGTAGCGGAAGCTGATGGCGAATGAAGGTCTTGCGAAAATGCTTGCAGTGGGGAACATCATCGGAAAGCGGAAAGTTGGACGGCAAAGTAAGGCTGCAGAACAAGGGCAGAAGATGACTCGAACTGCAGAGGAAGGCGGCGGCAGAAGCCGTCGGAGGAAGGTGACGGCAGAACTAGGTGGCGGTGGAAGTGTGGTAGTGGGAGGAAGCGGTGCAGGAAGCGGCGGAGGAAGGCGGTGGCGGACAAAGGCAAGGAGGGAATCTAAAAGGGCATCGGAGGAAGGTGGTGGAGGCAGGGAAGCAAAGGCAAGGAGGGAGAGGAAGGCGGCGGAGGAGGGGATGCCAGAGATCTGTTGGCCATGGAAGGCTGGTTGGCGGCGGAAGGTGTCAAGCAGGGAGGGGTCGGGCGACGAACGGAATCTAGAGGTTGGGCTCCAATGTAGGAGAGGATTTAGGATGAACATTCACAAACTCTAGCATGAAAGAACGGTGAACGAGAAGATTTTCTACAGAAGTGCAAAACGTTCATTTTGAAGTAGTTATCTGTAACCCGAAAAAAACGAGTGGATTATACACCCATAGCCCCAGCAGACCGAATGATTAGAAACACAAAACGCCAACTCTCTCTAGAGATGAAAAAGTTAAACTCCAGTAAGCCAGTTCTGAAGGTGGTGCAGGTGCTCGGCCTCATAGCGCTTCGCCATTGCCTTGTTGTACGGGTTGTTCGGTGCGAACATCATCAACCACTGTTCCACATCGCAGCCCACCACGACTCCATCGTAGTCCTCGTCATCATCATCGTCTCGTCATCTTGGGCGGCAAAGAAGACAGAAATCGTATCTACAATGTCAGCACCTCCCATCATCAGACTTAGTCCAGCGGGTCCTATTCCGCTAGAAACATGGAAGACATGAGGCAGAGCAACATCGTCGAAGTGAGTGGAATAGGTGATGAGGCGGATAAGCTCGGTTTGGGGCACGATGGCCTGAGGATCAAAAGCCTTATACTTGAGTGATAATAGACTTGAATCAGTATACACTTGTATAGGTGATTTCGTTGCTCAGCCGTCTTTTTTTAGCTCGCAAGCTTGAGTCTGACGACTAAAAAGTAGGATGGCTGGGGACGACGGGCACATTCAAGCTGATGAAAAAATTCACTGGCGAATTGAATCCCATATTAACCTTAATGCTGCCACATGCGACCCAGCTTTGGTACCTAGATTTGTAGCCCGGAACTGAGAGAGGATCACCAAACTGAGGGGGGGGTTCGAGAGCAGGAATCCATAGCAGCGGAATCTATTGCTGTTTTAGACTAGGGTCCAAACCAGCGACAAAGCTAGCAGAATCGTCCAACTCGATAAAGGAACGACAGATGAAAACTTCAAGATTCCAAACAGGCATAGTACCAACGTTTGAGTTTATGCCGATATTGAGTTCACGACAATACAGAGATGATAGTTTGTTGTATTCGCACCAGTGATAGCCGAGGGCGAGACAATAGATCCGGGACCAGAAACTAGCACTGGCAAGCAGACCATAATAATTTCGCCGACTGCTAGAGTGCGAACTGAATGGTTGAGCACCCCATGGACGATGGGGCAGACAGGGGGGAGGGGTCTTCTAGGCTGGAAGGTTGCCATACAAATAGGCGGAAAGATGTGGGGAAGGATGATATTAGCGATAGGAGTGGTTGGGGGGAAAGTAGGTAACGGTGGCGATGGCAAGAGAGGACAGGCACCGACGGTCCGCTGCGTTACAGAAACCTAACCCTTCGCTCACTCTAAAGGACACTGAAAGGACACACGATACGGGTACTGATCACAGGGATAATCGACACATAGCCTATGAAGTCCTGTGGACCTGCGCGTGGACATGCACAGTACTGTACCGGTCAATAAGGTTAGTACATCAGTGGCTGGAGCCCACATTTCAATATAATCACACTGATATCGCCTACTCATGCCACGGGTTACGGTTTCTGGACTCGTCTTGAAACTCCAAAACTGCAGAACCACGAGAAGCTAGCTTACACCGCGACTACGTCAGTTCAGCCCGCAGTTACATAGAACTAGCGAACTATGACCGGCAGCTACCTGCTCGCCAGTTCATTTGGGTTAGAAGAATGCGTGACACCGCCCTTAGCATAAACTGACTGGTGGAGGTTGTGGTATTCGGAAACGGCTCCGCTTGTAATGAGGTTAAAGTCGGGAAGCTGGGCCGGTCCACCGAGGTGACGCAGGGAGAAATATGCCATCGTAAATTAAATGTTTGCATTCGAGAGAATGTTGCCCTCGTTAATAATACCCAGCAACGGGTCATGACTAAGGAGTACGGAGCCTTGGGAACATTGCCGAACGGAGCATTTGCTATGCGTGGCGATAGTGGCGCGCGGGTAAACGACCGTACTTTTAAAGACACAATCGTTGGCAAAGTTGTCGCGGCGGTCGACGCCGGAGGATATGTACATTTTACTGTTGTATCACCGATCAAACTAAATTTCGAGGCGGCAAAGAAGGCGCTATGGTTCAAGGCCTTCAGAATCTTGTAACCTAGGGAGATAGAGGGTGAGAAGCAGGTCTGTTTGTCTTAGTTCTGTTTGTGTGCAGTATGTGCAGGCAAAAGGAGATACATGCTTAACAGCGAACAGAGGGAGAAGGGAGTAGATAGGAAGCGCCTGTCTATATTTAATCTGTTTGTGTGGGCAAAAATGAGACAGGCATACTCAAGGAGCTGGTTTCAACTGCAATATATATATGTTCCGATCCAGTAAGCAAGTGAATCATTTGACAAAGAGACCGCTCGTTCCACTTACCAAGTGGAAAGCTTTTCAACAGTAACAACTATTTAATCAAGAGAATGGTTCCGGTTGGCAAGCCCTTCATGTTAGAACGGAGAAGTTGCCAACTGCCTCAATTTCTGTTCCAGAACGTCCCAGGTAGCTGGACTTTTTGATAAAGCCCCTTCCAAACAATCTCGCAACAACATGCCCGCAGTACCCGTCCATATGTATCATAGAAGAAAATACGGAGTTCGCTTCCCGATTACATTCACACCCGGATTCCGGACCGCTGGAGTGTGATGGATAGAATTCCCTAACAGATATATGAAGATACTGTACTACTCACAGTGGTCCGGACGTCAGCAGTCATATGGGGGTGTCCGTCCGGAAATTTTATATACTTGGCAGTGTCAGCAGGCCGGTGTCTGGTGGGTTAAAGTCTGTCAGCATTGTAGAATACTATCTAAAAAGCCAGGCATTTGTAAAGCTATGTAAACTCAAGTTGCGTCTGCTGTTGGTCAAGCTTAGGTGCATATGATAGGAACCAGAATTGCAAGACTGTGAAAAGGGGCCCTATCAACAGAGGAATAGAAAGACCTGAGTATGTGGTTCAAGCTTTATCACCATATCCGGTCATTGTAGAGCTGTCAGCAACGACTGTCTGGTAGAAAAATACTCGTTAGCACCAACCAACGTCCAGACCACTGTGAGTAGTATAGTATCTGTAGCCGAGAAAATAAACACACCACGCACGACCGATACAAAACCCTGTAGTAAGGATATCAATCCCGAGGATGCGCATGTAGAGAACAGTAAATCCAGCGGAGATTATTTCCACGGCCCGAGACGAACTCGAAACTTGTGAGCGATATTCAATGGCAGAAACCCAACGATCACGGGTTGAGCTATGGTGACGGCAGGGATCCAAGAAAATTGCCGCAGAGGTGAGGATGTAAAAGTATAGTGACTAGGAAGATCAGAGGCTGTGTATAGTACATGTGTGATAACTGTTCCCTTGTGCAATAAGTCCCAGGACTAGAGATATCCCAGGATGAGTATACGTAACGATGTATGACCTAGGATTTCGACCCCTCAGCAAGTTCAGATGCCTCCATCCCCTTCACAAGATTATGGATTAACATACCCAAGAAATAGCAGGTACTCCGAAGGGGATGGGAAAGTGTAGCCTGCAAGACAAAGAAAGTGTCAAAAAAACGAATTGTGCAGGACCTTGGTGTTTAAACTTTAGCGGTTATTATTTGGACTACCCCTCTGAAACCTCGAATTATTCAAACTACCCTTGTTTTCAAAATATTATTCAAACTACCCCCACTTCCCTAGATTAAAAATTATGCAGGCTTTCTAACATGAGCGCTGTGAAAGTAATCTACAACATGATAAACCTCGCTCTGAATCTGCTTCTACGGTCTGACTTTTGCAAGCATACAGAGTGATTAGAGTTGATAGCCCACTCATACACCACTGCCTTGAAATCTTGAAAAGAGTTGAGCTCTTGGACAACTGTAAGCGGAACTAGTGCACCAACAGCATGCAAAGGGCACTGGACTAGTGCAGGGCTTCGGCTTTGGCGTGCTAAGCGTGTAGGACTGACTATTCATTCTTATAACTGTAGAAGATAAGACAACTGTAGATGGTGTATTCGAAGTGTTAATTGGAAGCTGCGATGAAAGTAAACTTATTCAAAATCGCGGTCTGTGTACGAGGGTAGTTTGAATAATATTTGAATATGAGGTAGTTGAATAATTCGAGATTTCGGAGGGGTAGTCTGAATAATAACCGAAACTCTAAAGTATTGGTGTTTGGAGCACGGGCTGTTTAGGTCACCTCCCCAGTTTAGCCAATTGATCTGGTCTTGTTTATAGGGCGAACTGGTTGGGTCGTCGGCCCCGGTACTGTGTAAATTGGGTTGACATCTACACGCGCACATGATATTGATTCATTGTGAGAAATCTGAGGATAAGAGGAGCAAAAGAACGACGAGGCCTCTATGCGGGTTTTGAGCCACAAGCCAGGTGTTTTGAGCATCAGTATTTAAAGCACTTTTGACGAGGTATCTTGGTTTTGAACCTGTACTATTAAATAGTGGTTTTTAAAGCACCAGGTGTGTTTGGAGCATTGAATTGAGCACTGCAGGATTCGAACCTGCATACTGGTGTTTGAAGCACCATGCTCACTCAGCTAAACCAGTAGATTGCTTCGTGATAACCTGATAAAACAAGCTGTGTTGATGTAAAGAGTGCTCGTACCGATCAATACCCCAAACCCGCAACGCCCAACATGCCCGTAACCACGTAACACTGTTACACCCCGAAAACTCCCTAGCCAGCGTTGTAGCACGTCATGCATTAGTGTTTGCAATGACCCTTATACAAACGTGGGCTTGTTGAAGGTGCGTACAAGATCCTACTTTATTGTGAAAATCCGAATAATAAGAGGAGCAAAAGAATACAGGTTTTGAACCTGTACTTTTAGTGTTTAGAGCACGAGGAGTGTTTAGAGCACCTGTAGGTTTCGAACCTGAATGCAGATGTTTCAGATATCATGCTCAGTCAGCTAGACCAATAGGTTGCGTCATGTTGATTCGATAGAACAAGATATGCCGATGTAATGAGTGCTCGCACTGAATCTGCGAACGGAAGCTCCAACCTCTAAACTCGTAGCCGAAAACTTCGTTCGTCAGCTTGAGGTACATTCAGTTGTGTTGCAACGATCCTCAGCTTTTTCTCATGTTATATAAGCCCGGGGCAAAAAAGGTGATAACCACTGGTTTCCAACCTGATGTTTTGGATGTTTACAGCACCCATCCTCCGCTGCAAGTTTCGAACCTGCATCCTGGCGTTTCCAGTACCATACTCGGCCAGCGAAGGCTAATTATTGGCTTCCTGTCAACTTCGTGATTGAACCATCGTAGTGTAAACCAGTTATCGCTGTTCTGGGAGACAAAGCGAACCCGGCGGAACCTAGATCAAAAAGTGGCAATCACAGCTTTCCAGCTTGGTGTTTTGATGTTTGTAGCACCAATTTTACGTCCAGGTTTCTAGTCTAGTGTTTAATGTTTACAGTACCAACTCTGCTCTGCAGGTTTTGAACCTACATGCTAATGTTTCTAGCACCACGCTTAGCCAGCCAAGATATTAGATGGCTTCTTGTTAAACTATGCTGATGTAAACTACTATAGGAGATAAGGCGATCCGACGGGGTACAGCAGCGCAGTTAGTTTTTGTTCTTCATGACACTATACCCAATTATTTCCTATGGGTTAATGGGTATGTCCGAAGAAATTCTAGTCGAAGTTGCATGAAATGGTTTAATCCTGAAATCAGAGGTGCTGCCACGGGCTGGGGCTATTTGGGATAGTTCACGCTGCCTGATGGCCAGATGGCGTAGAGTTGTTGATGATAGTGCTCCACATATAGAACATAAAAGTGGATGTTACAACTATATTACTATCAAAATTGAAGCAGTGGTATACAATTAAAATGTGGCTTTTGGTCATGTATTGCAAGATATTCCAGCCCATAGCCCAAGCTGTACCGCGGCTCAAATATTTCCACAATGACAAATTTGTCACACTTTAACCCAAGCACCTCTTCCCCTACCAACCGTAGCACTACCACTCCGGCAAGCTTCTTGTCACGCAAGGGACAGCGGGACCCTCGATAAAGTCCTGAACGAATCCAAGATTAAGACATCTCTCCAATTCCAAACCTGACCCAAGATTTGCCATAATCATTCCAATCTTCCAAATTGCCATCTACTGTTTATGCCTATCCCGTAGATATTGACAGCTCTGCGGAGTGATATCGACAGCAGGCCAAGTTTGCAGGATGAGTTCGACATTTTGCCGTGTCAGAGTTGCCATCCGCCAACGGTGGTGGGTCTGAACTGAGCTGATCCAATGGGGATTCGTGTGCAGGTCCGACGCCGAGCGCTGAGCCGTCCGGAGTGACTTGAGTACCAGAACCATCAGCACACCGCCACCATAACAAGCCACCGAAAAAGAATAACCAAAGCAGATTTCAAGCCAACGACCAGCAGGAGTTTTGTGCAATTCTGGAGGTTTCGAACCTGTACACTGCTATTTGAAGCACCGGGGTGTTTAGAGCACTGTGCGTTTATAGCACTTCACCTACTAAGCTAAGCGACCTGGCATACCAGCATTCGATTCCACGTCACTATTATCCCTTCCTGCGTTAAATCGCTCCCCCGGACTCAAGTCTCCTTTCTCTGGCTAATACGTCGCAGGTTCACGTGTCCCTTAACAAAGGCAATATCCGTACGGAATGTCTGCCATACCCCTCCTAGCTATCAAGGCGCTGCTCTCGCCTTCCTTGCTCGTGAGCTACAGACAATGGCGGTTCTTCTCAAACAAAGACTCACCTTTGCCCCCTTGGTTTTACGTCGAACCTGGTCTGGAATGGGCAGACCCCAACCCGAACTGGACTGTTCATCTCAGGCAGAAGAGTCCGCCAAAGCTGAAGTCGCCATCGAAGCGTTCTCCACGGAAATGTTGAACTGCATGCGGGCGCCTAACGTACACGGGCCAATCATACCATATCACCCCTACTCCTGCGGAAAACCCCTCCGCCTCCCCGCCTCGCAACACCGATAATTCTTATCTTCCCGAATTAGCTTATCTCCTCCGCAGATGCCATCTAACGTGTCTACCCGTATCATCTCAGAACCTAACCGTGGACGGGTACGAATTCCCGCAAGGCACATTATTTCAGGGCCCTTATCACCGACTAGTGGGCAGGTATCACTGTATCGCCGCATCTTCAAGATCTTTTGTAGCAGTAAATATCAACGGTATATACATGCTACTTATAATTAATAGAAAACAGTAGTAGCTAAACGTTTCCATAACCCATAACTCCCAATCACCAAAAGCACACGCCATGCAGACAAAAAACACGCTATTCAAACACCACCCTTCTAGAAATTTACACAAACACCACGTACATCTATGTCGACACCAGCAATGCCATCTTCCTGCTAACAGGACTATTGGTACTATCGCTCCCCTCCTCGCTGTCACTATTATACACCCCCGAGTCCGTATCAATATCCCACACCTCCTCCACGCCGTTGGCAACTCCATCCCACGCCTTCTGCTGCGCACCCCTCGTATTCCACCGCAGCGTCCGTGAAATACTATCGATCCACTCTGTAGAATTACTCAACACCGTGGGGAAGGGATACTGGCTAGCCGCGATGGTGACAAAATCTCCCTGTCGCAGCTCTATCCGGCCTTTTCCGTCGAACGCACACCATGCGGTGGCGCGTGAGCCCTTGGGTACAGAGACGCGGAGGAGCATGGAGTCGTTGAGGAGCATCGGGCGGAAGGAGAGGGAGTGTGGACAGATTGGGGTTAGCAGGATGGCGGGGATGTCGGGGTGTACAAGCGAGCCGCCGGCGGAGAGAGAGTATGCGGTTGAGCCAGTGGGAGTGGAGAAGATGCATCCGTCTGCTTGTACGACGGTTAGGAGGTCGTTGTCGCCGTAGAGTTCGAGGTTGGAAACGTAGGGGGATGGCCCACGGTCAATGACGAGTTCTACATAAGGGTGGTTAGGTAAAATCTGCGAGCGAGGGGTAGGAGAGCAATATACCATTGAGAACTTCGAATTGATCCTTCTCTACGCTTTCCCCGTTTTCTTCCCGGTAGACCGTACATGTGAAGCGCATACGCATGTTGACCCTCATCCCGTCGTCCAACACTTTACTCAAGATTTCCCGGTAGAGATCGAATTTGAAGTTCGTCAGGAACCCGAGACTCCCGAGGGAGAAGCTAAGAATCGGCGGGACAACACGCTGGAACAGCCATGACGTGAAAAGCACCGTTCCATCGCCGCCGAGCGTAAGCACCAAATCAAAGGTTTCTGGCGAGCTCCAGCAAAGATCCGGGGTCCAATATTTCAGCATGTTCCGGAACTCGGGCTCCTCGTCCGTCAATACGGCCGCATTGAAACGTTTTGAGTCCCGCAGTTTCTTGTCCACGTAGACATTGATCCCCAACCGTTTCCCATACCGAGGCGTCTTCATGAGCCAATGTGCCAGCTCCCGGGTAAGTGTGACCAACTCGTTATCCCGTGCTTTAGTAACAATCATTACGTTTTTAACTCGCATCTTACAAGTTCTTCGCTGCAGCTGCCGTGCAACCTCCCGGACGCCTAGCGCCGTCTGCATTAGACGGGAATGCGACCGGTATTCGTCACCCGCAATTTCCTCAAGGACACGCTCGACGTTGACGGCATTATCGAAACGTTGATGGTAGAAACATGGCGACTGCAACGGGCCGAACCCCTTTGCGGTGGACGGGGGACTCAATGCGGAGGCGGCTGAGGCTTCGATAGCGTACTCATTTAGTCCGGAATTGTGGTCGCCGTGGGTGGGCTGTGAGATGATGTACCGTGGTGAGTTGAGAGCGTTGGCGGTCATGACGCTCTGTCGCAGGTTTGTTGCTATCGACATTGGCTGAATGGAGAGCGAGGGACGGCAAGAGGCTCGCGCCTTGAGCAGGGTTTGTTGCGGAACCTTTTCCGTCGTGGTGATTCGTTGGCTGCGAGAATTGGCAAAGGATTTTAGAGACTCCAGCGATAGGAGGGACGGCGGTAGTTCCTTTCGGATTTCGTGCAACGAGTAGCGCTCTTCGAGATCGTAAAGTTCCAGCTGAGGCTCAAGTGTCTGCTGCTCATCTGAAGGGGGATTGAAGGGGATCAAAGGGCTACTGTTCGCAGAAGTGGGGAACGAGCCCGGATACTGGAGTTTCGGGGTCGGGATGGAAGTGGAGGAGGAGGGCGTGGGATGAGAGTTTGGACGAGGGGGCGGCGAGTTAAAGGATTTAAGCTCGGGATCTGGTTGACCCGTTGCGGAAACGCCGGTGGGGGGACAATCAGTTACGCTTGACCGTGCAGCCTCGTCCTCCGACACTCTGGTCTGAATTATTTGCTGGGATGACATGATATTTTTGAAGATAAAATTGGTTGAATGAAGGGGTCGGAGCAATCAGCCAAAAGCCAAGCTGTGTAACGGCGCGATTCGCGGAACCAGGCCAAGTTTCTTAACGCAAGGGGACGTCAAGAGAGCGATGAGATCTCGTTCAATTCCGGGCAACACCACCGGCTCGATTGATTGCTCTGATATTGCTGTGCGTACTGTATGAGTACTGGTTTTCCGGTGATATAATGCTGATGATGCGATATCGGATTTAGGCTTTATTGATTATCAATACGGACGAACACAAAAAAAAAACTTCTAGATCTCGGGCGTGAACCCGGCTAGAATGAGGCGGTAGAGGTGTGGGTAGGGATGTTGAACCTTACGAGCAGACTGAGAGAGGGGAGAGAGAGAGCTTGTTCTTACGTCCACGTCGTCAAGCTCAACAAGAGGAGGGGGATTCAAGCCAGCTAATTAAGCTATGAAGCGGGGCTGGCAGAGACAGAACGACCGGCGATCGAATCCAACAGCAAACCGAGGGATACAGCTCACGATGATGTTGGAACACCCAATGACCTTGGAGAGTCGACGGCTATTGGTAATTGGGCCGAGATGTTTACCTGCAGCAGTAGCTCCGCGTCGGGGATGAGAAAGAAGAAGCTAAGTAGAAGCTGCAGAATGAGATGGTGGTGGTGATGCTGTCTGTTGGTCTTGTGAGCCTACCATCCTAGCTATATCAACTGGATTGGAAGAGTTTATATTGACACTTGCCCCCATCGTCAATGCCTTCCTTCCCGCGGGTGGGTATCATTGCACTGTAAGTGGTTGATACAAGTCGAGGTTTCATCATCGCCATCACTTTCCCCCCCCTGCACTGCGGCTCTTCCCTATGAATAATTTCTGTTTGAATTTTGCCAGTTCAAATTCTGCACTTCAGCAATCCGGGTATTGCGGAGAAACATACCGACAGCCGCAGGACAACAAAATCCACGAGAGCCCATCTTTACGCGCCCATTTTTTCGTTATCAGGCTCCACCCTCACAACAACGAAAAAACAACCATCCGCATCACGGCACAAGGAGGGAGCCCCGCTTTCCAGGCCGCCAGCAGCTTTTCGGCTCCTGCTACCAGTAGAGTTGGTAGCTTGGATTGTCATGTCTCGGCATCTCCCCTTGTCGGCGCTTGCAAGAGAACGGATCATATCCGATCCGACACCACAGAACAATGAACGAACGGATCGTCCCCGTTGGTGTGCAGCAGGCCCGAAACCTGTCTGTTCCTCGCTTCAGCCAGTGAATGGTAGCACGTGGGGTGTATCAAGTTCGCGAAACCGCCTCCTGCAACCCCCTCCTGCGAATTTGCTGTGACGGACAATACGATGCGATACGATACCATACACCCACTGCCTGCCTATTTTTATAAGTGTACATATGCATATCCGTAGCCGGCTCTTCATGCAAGTCGCGAAAAGAAAATATACATGGGCCTGTGTAACGGATTTCGATTCATGCAACGCCCACACCCTCAACCCCACCACGCACCGCACCATTGACTTAGGAATATACCTTCTTCCAGCCCTGGAATACCGTACTGCACGACACTTTTGCCGGTTGATCGGTTCACCTGGGAAGAATATACGAGGATGGCGTTTTCCCATCCCATACACACGGCGTTTGGATCGGAGAAGGCTAATCCCAACATCAAGATACCTGCCTTATACACACTTTGACACTTCGCCTCACGCCTCGGCATGCGGAACTATCACATCCAATTGGCCCTGAATCAGAAATTGTGAATGTAGATATTCTTTCCGTATATATCAGCCACTTAGAAGGGATTTTGGTACCTTACCGATGGCCCCAAGTACCAAAAGCTTTCTGAGTGGTTTGTATTGGAGATTATCCCGCTTCTGGTTTCAGCCCCATGCATTTCATTTTCGGCTCTAAAAAATTTCTTGAACGCCCCAGTGAAGCGGTATACTTCATCGGGGATTCCCACCGGTTGAAACGAAGTACTCCATGTATGTATGTGCGGCTAGATCCTAGACTGGTAAGTACCAATGCATAGACAATTTCTCTGCTGTATGATGATATCTTCTCAGCTCAGCTCAGGGAAACCATGTCAGAATGAGAGTTCCGGTAGGTCCAAAACTGTGAAGTCGAATTCCGTTTGGCTGCCTGAATATTCTCCAACGTTGGGCGCTTAAGCAGCTCTCTTTCTTCTCGGCAGGAAGTTTTCCCCGACAAATTCTATGATCGAACACGCTCTGTAACTGCGCATGCTTACATTACACGAAACTGAGCCTTAAATAAAAAGCTTTGATTCTGTATGATCTTAGGTTTTACAAGTTATAGACTTCGTGAGTACTTCGTGACAGGCGCTTACATTCAGGCGTCATCATCACCAAATATCACTCATAATCCTCTACAGCCTCCTCCTCCAGATTCTCATAATCTATCGTTCCAGACACCAGCAATCAATCATGCAATTTGAGAAATGTGTCATATCAGATTTCCCTCAGATCTGAGAACTTCCAAATCCAGGATGATGAACCCGAACCCGAGAGTGCGCTCCATCGCCGCAGAGCTACCTAGACCCCTTATCCCTGACCCGCCACCACCAGAACCCACGTTTCGATCAGTGAATCGGCGCTATCTCCCAATATCCAGGTTATCAATGCATCACTGCCTCCGGGTGATCCGTACAAGATATTTACCGCCGTTAATGGTGGGTCTTCACTTTTGACTGTGGAGGACGAAATTTATGGTTCAGATGATAGTAATCGATGTTTGGTGTGGTATGCACTTGGTCAGCTACGGATAGATTCTTCATGGGTATATATTTAGAGCTCAAGAGCTGCAACCTAGGGGTCACAAGCATATTCTGAGAGATGCGGAAGTCATATTCCGCTCCGAGCATGATGGAGGGGGACCATGGGAAACTAAGGCCAGAGCGGGGAGAGGTCTAATGTGTTCAGGTTCCATTCACCTAGTATCCTATGGCACATGGGGACGCAGGAATCCCAAGGCCATTGAATTGAACCACCACCAACCGAGCATGATAGAATATTCATCGTGTCTTGTGAGTGCATCCAGGGCACTCCTCAAGACTTTTACTGCATTAGATGCGCATGGACCGAACGAAAGTACAACCTGTACAAGATATTCCGAGTGTCGTCCCAAGCCTAATAGCTAAAATGTCAGTAAGTATGCCTCATCCTATTCTCAGGTTGGTATCTGACGTACACATGCGTATGCACATCCACCGATATCTGCTCCCGAGCTTATCTGCGGCGCATTGCATAACTTCGCAGTAATTGGACGAGAAGAAAGGATTGAGGAGAGCCTGTGTCGTCATCTTTGCCTTGCACTTTACTTCCAAGGAAGTCCAGCATGCCCAAACATGCATATGAAGGCACGAGCGCCCACACGCACGCTCACCTAGATGCAAGTCTCGTCAGCCTCCACACACTTGCTTAATCTGTTACACATCTATGCGTCCAGAGGTCAATTTAGGCTTCTCCGGTCGGTAGCGCCAGTGCTTCTGCATAACTTCACCACCGCACCGGCAAGTCTCATAAAGTAATCACACAATCTCCGCTGGGCATACGATAAGAAGAATGTTTGAAGCGCGCCATCGCGGCAATCCCACCCAGCTAGCTCCAGATCCTCATAGCCCTGAGACACCGGCGAATAACTACTCCTCGCTCAATTCAGCATGCATACGCGCATATTGAAAAGCGCATATGCGGGAAAGGCGCCAGAGTACTAGTGCATCTAGCCATATAAAGGGGGTATGGAATGTGCACGAGTTCCCCTTGCAAGCGGCCTCCAACACAAAGTATGATTTGGCGGCTAGATTTCGGCGAGCGACTTTGCAGAGGGATCATGGGACCAGGAAACAGAGACTCTACAGCTACTAACTAAAAGGATTGGCAATAAGCGATAGATATATACAAGACTACTACATAGCACAAAAGGAGTCTGTTAGGATCCATTCTCACTTGAATGTGCCGCCTGTTTGTAACCTTTATGAACTGTACAGTAACCCGCAATGACCACACACAATCGTATAAGCCCTTTTTACGAGTGTCATGAGTATACTCTTAGAAGTCTCAGGCCAGCTTCTGTTAAGTGCTGGCTCAGGTTCAGCTCTGGGTGGTAGAAGCCACTTAATGCTCACTTACTCAGCACTTTTAACCATCCACTGTACATTAATATTGCAAAAGATGTAGTAGGTCAACGGCTCTCAAAATTCACACCGCACAATTGTCGAGGAAAGAAGACCATTGTCGACACTCCCGGTAAACATTGCTTTTGACAAAGTGATAGATCCATATGCATAGATATAACCTCATGAAACCCCTAGCGCTCTCCACCGCCACCACCACATTCAATAGGGTGTTGTTGTTAATCTCACTGACCTCTTTGAGAGAAAGATAGGAGAACCATGAGGCGTGTCAAGACGTGAAATTCGCAAACTTTCCTGGCCAGGTTGCAGACTTTTCTAATCAGTTTGTGAAATTTCCGAGTATGTGAACTCCACCCCATTCACATCGATATCATTCGTGATCAAGCTGCAACTGCAGTTTTTCCTGCACCCGGCTTTGGGTTTGATCATAGCCGCCAACGCACCGGATACCTTGTTTGCGAATCAGCAAAGTTACAACTGGCCAGACACGTTAGACGATATGTATCTCTATCTAGGAGTAACCGTAGAATCAGACGTGACTCTTCTCTTGCCTCTCCCCAACCTAAAAAAAGCAACAACAATCGGAAACTACACAGTCAAACTCAAGAGATTCTTAATCTTCTTCTCTAACCACTCGGACTGATGAATATAGCTAGTGTTGGACACGAGTCTGGCGGGGAACTCAAGACGTCTTGTCTGGTTAGTCAACCCGCCCCGCAGTAACTTTTATGTCAGACAGCTACCTCACCTTAATATCATTTCTTCCGCTACAGTTACTCTACATATCTGCTCTTCCTTCCCATCGCTCCTACAAAATACCACGGAACAACCGCAAAACCGAAAGACCCCAATGTCCCGATCCCAGGTAAAAACAAGAGCAAAAGTGACAACCACAGGTTTCCAGCCCATGTTTTTGGTGATTATAGCACCACCCGAGCGTTGCAAGTTTCGAACCTACTCGCTGGTATTTCCAGCCAGGGGAGTTGTGTATTGCAGATTTCGAACCTGCTTGCTGAGTGATTCTAGCACATCCTCAGCCAGATAAGTTTCTTGCTAATCGGATGGTTTTAATCATTACTATGTAGAATTTATAGGTCACAACGTACAATCGCAAACCTAGGGGGTGTCTTTACAGAGAATCTGGAAAACCCCAATCCGCCGGCTACTCGATACCCTGAGATGCAGACACGAGCCTTCTCGAGTCGTCTTATCCCGCGGCCTACCAATATCGAGACCTGTCTTAAGCCAAATCGTCTCATGTTGATGATTTACCTCCATAGCTTAATCCCACACGACGCAAGAGCACGGCCTCTTGATAGGGACAAACTGTCCTTATGTGACCGCGCCCCCCCGCAGGCAGTTAGAAAACGAGTGCCCAGTGATGACCGCGGGCCATTCCCGTAAAAATTTCTCGTTCGATTCAGTCAGAGTAATTTCAAATATCCCTCGGATCTCCGATAGAATCTATTACGAGTTTCAATCCGTGTAATATCCAGAGGGCCCTGCGGCCGAGCATAAACACCCACCGTACCGCATGCTGTTGATCACACCGGTTGCCTACAGTTCTCGTGGTTGACGACTTACCAATGGCTTCAAGAAGTTCGAAAGGCTCAGCCGTAGCGAAACGCGTCCAGATTCGCGTGCACTCCCTTCCCTCTTCCAGCGTGTGGGTTGGTAAGTGTAGTCAATCTCAATGCGTACAAGGGCGGACTTATCTACAACTGGTATTTATAACGGTGCCTAATCACGTAAGTATCTATCAAGAACCATGACTGCAAAAGATAGTACGGGCCTATTCCTCAAACCCGCCACCTCGTTCCAACAGCAAAAAGCAGTTGTTAAAGCCCCACGCGGGGGTCGAACCCGCAACCTTGAGATTAAGAGTCTCACGCTCTACCGATTGAGCTAGCGAGGCTGTCATACACTAATAACAGCTCTCTATCCTTTATAACCCTCCTTTCCTCTTCAAAATCACATCACATCACATCGCCATAATATTCCCGAACTCAAAAGTCACCGATAGATGCTGGAGAAAATTCCTGGTATGTAACTGTCCTTAATGTACTCTACTCTATCTCTCTTGCAAATTCATATACCTTCCTCCCATCCCTTCATTCTTCAGGCAATCTCCCGGAATCGGAAAAAAAGAATCGCAAAAAAACACACAAGCTAAGTAGAATACACCTCCCTTCATAAACAGAAACAGCAAAAAACGTAAACGCGAATTGGGGGGATAGTCGTCATAAGCCATCATGAAAATGAACACCCAAACACATACATACAGGACAGACCTGGATAATTCCTCAGGCGTGTCATAGGAAAACAGAAAAGTAAACAGAAAAACATAAAGCATCCCAACACTATTACGCCGATATTCATATGAATGCTGAATCAAAAGAATTAACATCACTTTCCCTTCCCGCCTTTTCTTCCATATGATCTTGATCCTGACCCCACCCCTTCAATCTACACATCGAGTGCACTTCCTACAGTGCCCTACCAGGAGTCGTACTCCCTCCGACTCCTCCACTGACTTGTCGTCCCGAAGTCTTGCGAACTCCTGCACCCACTGGCTGTCGACGTGGGCTGCTTCTGACCTTGGTGCCGATGCCGCTGCCAGTACGCTTCTCAGCCGGTGCAACGGTGTGGCTCGAGGTTGTGTTGGTGGTAGAAGTCGCATGGCCAGAAGTTCTCTTACCACCGGGGCTCTTGGTGGCGGCCCTTCGGTGTAAGCGGATCATGTACTCCTCCTCGGTCATTCCAGCCTCGATGGCGCGTGCAAGGTCATCTTCGTCGACCTTTACTGCCGACTTCCGACGGCGGACAGGTGACGCGTCATTTTCGTCGGCAGCTGCTCCAAAACCATCAAATGCCTCATCGTATTGGGCTCTTCTCACTGACGCTGCACCGGATGCAAATCTGCTGGATGTCTTTCGTGGCTGTCCAGGTGTAGGTGCGGGCAACGCGGCAGCCTGACAGGTCGATTCATTATTATTATCAACTTCACCGAGGATGGAACGTCTTGCTGTCGTTGGGGTCATGGCGCCGGAGATACGCTTGCCCTTTGTTGGTGTTCGGATAACTGGCTGGCTAGCTGCCTTCTCGAGGGCACTAACGAGAATAGTGTCCTCAAACCACCACTGTCGGAACTCATTCTGATTGAGGTGCAGCCAGTGTTGCTGAGGTCCCACCACCATTCCAGGTCTCATGAACCTCATATATGCAATCACTTCGTTTGCTGAGAATCCGTAACGGTAGATCAGGTATGCGCCAATTAAACATCCCGTTCGTCCAAGACCGGCTTTGCAGTGAACTGCAATGTTCTTGTTATGCACCGTAATCGTCTGATGTGCAATGTTGATGAATTTCCGCACAAGATTGAGTGGGGGACATGTGCCATCATCAAAGATCATGTCCATGTGCGTTATTCCCAGAGCAGTGAAGCAATCTGCCGGGTAGAGAGGTGAGTTCAATCGAACGACGAGTCCGATATCGCGAGTGTAGAAGTGTTGGAGCACATTCTTGAAAGGTACAGGTAGCGTCGAGTCAAGGATTTCCTCCTCGTCGGTTGGAAGTTGAGGCTGTTGACCTGGAAGCAACTTATGTTGAGGTGACGCGAAGGCGAGAAAATTTGGCGAGACCCAATTGAAATCCCCCATGTCTACTCTTTCAAATTTCTCGTATCTGCCACAACCCCAATTAGCACACGCCCCACATCAGAAGAATCTGAAGAGCATACTCGTCTAATACAAATTCTCTCAGATTCACCAATCCCCTCTCCTTTGCTCGCCAAACTCCGTAAACGACATCCTGAACATTGAGGATGAAGTCTGCCTGCGAGTATCCGGCATCACGGAACGGCATCAAAGGCGGATCGCACATTGCTAAAGGACTCAACGCGAGATGGGGAGGCCAACTCTGGACCAAGACCTATTCCGTTCCTGTTAGCATCCATCCCCTCCCTCTCGCCCGCGTAGTTACATAACGTACCATATAAGTTGCGAGGAGGCAACCCGCATTCGCGCGAGCCTTTCCATCCGGTTTGGACCAGAACACTACCACTCTGCCTTCATTCTTTGGGTCTCCAAGAATATCGTGAAGCGTGACCGCAAAGCGGTACAAGTGGCCGATGTGAAGAGGACCGAAATCATGGTGAAATGCGTTATACAGAAGCGCGTCATCGACAGTGAAATACACGGGCTTCAATCCCAAAGAATTGACAACCTGATTCGGCCGACGTTTTGAGGGACTGCGACTGCCCACGCGGATCTGCTCGGGGGCGATGATCTTGTAAGGATCGGGGATTACTTGAGGTGGGAAGGGTGTAGCAGAGTTTGGGGGCGATGTATAGCAAGCCCAGTATAGTCTATCTGTAGAGAAAGAGAGATGAGCGAGGTGTACGGAGAGGGAACATGCAAAGATGGAATGCTTACCTGCGATGTACTCAATGACATTGCCGTAGGGAATTGGAGGACTCATGACGGAAGGAAGAGAAAGAAAGAAAGCTCTACTCTATACTCTAAACAGGTCGTATTGGTGTAGGCAGATGAGCGCGATTCCTGGGAGAGAATCTCGAGAAGAATTGGAGGTAACGTTCTCTCTCAGGTTTGAGGAAGTCGTGTGTTCAGATGCAGGTATCGAGGAAGGGAGAGCGGGCTTGGGGTTGGGAACACAGCAGCGAGCAACAACAAAAACAACACCACAACACAACAGAATAGTAAAGGTGCGGACAGCCGACTCTTTCTTTGTCCTTCAGTGTAAGCGATACTACCACTGCTCAGCACAGTAGGAAAATCCCAAGCCGCTGGAGTTCGTCTTTGGGTCGGCGGGGAATGTTGATGTCGAGTGTTGATGAGAAGGGCAGGCAGTGGTGGTATTCTGTGCTTATTATTCTTTTTTGCCGTGTTTTTGTTTTGAACCCTGAGCACAAAAGCAGTAATAAATGGTTGGGATGGGGAACTGTGATTGGGTTTCGGCAGAGTCGCTAGCTCGGTTCCGTCGTCACAGCAACCCCCGACACAAGCTTCTGCTTAGACGGCGGCAGAGTGTGGGGTTGTGACAACAACAAGACCTCTCCCCTGCAATCTCCAATCCCTCCTGCCCACGATCCCCGACCATGGCATCAACCGTTGACCCGGCTTTCCCTCACTCCATGTATCTCTTGCCTTGCCCCCTGGTATCACCACCACCATTCTAACACACCTCTGTCTCACAGCACAATCTCACTCCCGCTCCCCACCCCGCGCCTTGCAGAAACTCTGCAGCAGAGTCTCGCTGTCGACCAAGAGCTGTCTGCCCTGGTGGTCCGCGAGTTCCGAGCGCAGGGCGCAACGCTGGAGGTATACTACAAAGCCACGACGGCGCGGATGCTGCGGGTGGCCACGAACGGTGCCTTCGAGAGCTTAGGAACATTGTTGCGGGTTTGTGAGGAGCTGGATGTGGGTGTGCTGGCGGCCGAGGAAGACGAGGAATGAAGGATGCGCGGTGCTGTGAAGATCTGGCAGGGTGGGGATAGGCGTTACGGATTGGGTCTTTCTGCTAGAGCATGATATCAATTCATATCTCCTTCGGCTGTGACAGATGAACTCAAAGCCGAGGAAGTGTGGCATACATCCGCCCTATCTTTAATCCTCGACCAGTTCTTCCAGCTTCTTCACAACACCCTGTACTTCCACCCCCGCTGCTCCAGACACTTCAACCACCTTCTCACGCCCCTTCATCCCCCTAACCACCCTCGAATCACTCTTCCTAAGGCCCAGTGCCTGCAAGCGTTAGCTAGTGAGGCCAACATCAACTCCCCCCATACATACCTTAGCTAAAAACCTCACCACCTCATCATTCGCCTCGCCATCTCTCGGCGGTGCATGTATGCGTAGTGTTATTGAGCTCGCTGGGTCGACCGCAACGACCGAGGTGGTGCGCGCGTTTGGTTTTATTGTTAGGAGTAGCCGTAATGTGGATGGGGTCGGTTTGGTTATTGACATTGTTACAACAATCGTAGCGGCTCTTAGCTGTTGCTGTAATCATACTATTCTACCTACGTACCACTCACTACCGATCATCCCATCATGCTCTGAGCTATCCAATTGGTTACATTGCAATCAAACACTTTACATCATACAAAATAGCAAAACCAGACAACCAAACGACCAGCGTTGAGTTGATATCACTCGCATACACTCGACCCAACGTGTTGCATAAATAGATCTTATACGGGCTGACTGGGCTGGCTCTCATAACGGACTGACGGGGCTGGCTCTCATACGGGCTGACGGGGTTGGCTCTGATACGGGCTGACGGAGCTCAGCCGTCTCTACATTTAGATGAGTACGTACGTGCTCGTACCGTATATATATGGCCTTGTGGCCCTCTTAGATAGTTGAATTAAGCTTCTAGCAATAAGTATTTCAACACAACGAACGCCCTCTCTACTTATAATTACGAACTCATCACTTCAGAACTCCAAGACACCGTGGCCGTTGACCGGTTACTCTTCCCCGTCAAAAGTACCGCAAAACGCCCCGAACATCGAGTACCGCACTCAAATCAAAATCTCCGAATTAAGCTCGAAACCCACAATACAGGCAAAGCACAGGCATGGATATTTAACCCTAGCTCCGCGACGAGTACGAGCTCTACGCGCAAACGCCATCAACCGTAGCAGACCCATTCGCATAAAGCCCATCAAGCGACTCGTCAAGATTCCGTACGGCGCCGCCCAAGCTCTTAATAACTTTCACTGCCGCGTCCTCACCCGACCAATACGCCCCGCTAACACTACCAAGTCCCAGAACAGGAGCCGTATGTTCACCTGCAAACCAGATACGTCTATCCTCAATACCTTCCTTAAATACCTCAATATCCCGCTCTCCATCTTCCAGACCGACCTGAAAATTTGAATATGATCCATAGCCAGCGTATTCATCGTGGCTCCATTTAGTCGCGACAATCCGCTCTGGCCTGCAATCCGAGGAATCCGAGTCATAGCCCCCGAGGCGTGAGAAGTATGGTTCGAAGAACTCGGTATACTGTCTTAACCCTTCGTCGGTGTCTGCCGGGGCAAATTTTGGGCTCGTCAGATGTGCCGATGCGAGCCCAAAGACATAGAACAGCAACGTTGGTTGATCGTACGGCTCCGTAAGATGCGCAAGCGAAAAGCAGCACATATGCCATTTATTTGGATTTGTTTTGGGCGCGTAACTTGGCGTCAAAAATGTAAAGAAGCCCGGGGATTTGCCGTCTGCCCAGAAAGCTCTGGGGAAGCGGATGTAGACTTTTTCCAAGTGACCATAACTCAGTGAAGATATGGACTGTTGTATTCGTCCCGGAAGGGGTGGGTTAAAGGTTACGGTGGATCTTTTCAGGCAACCAAGGGGAACTGTAACAATGACGCCATCAACAGAGTATGTTGCGTTGGGACTGGTCAGAAGTATCCCCCGCTGACCAAGAAATTGGGTTTTGGCCGTGGTAATTGACGTTATGGGTGTGGAAAGCTGTATTGTCCCAGCTTTTAGAGCTGGAACCGCAAGAATGTCGAGCATCGGCTTGTAAGTACTCGCAACGAATAGATTTGCTACTGTAATGTCAGAACCACCTACTAGACAAAACTTTGCGAGGGAGCGGCCTCTTACGTCCTTCCACAGGCTCTTCGAGGAGGAAGAATTTCAGACTTTGTTTCATAACACTGGTTCCGATAAAAGTTCCCCACCTTTGATCACATCGAGTTAGTCTCAAGTCACTTCTGTCTCATATTGAGGCACGAACATATGCACCATATCCAACCATAACGCTTTTCTTTGTTCCTGGCCCTTCCACCTAATGCGTCCACTTTCAGCCCTCGTCAAGTCGGGTCTTACAACTTCCGACAAACCTCCCCCGAATAGCTCTTCTGCCTTCTCCACACCGTAGTCATATAACGACTTTTCTGCCGGTATACTGGCTTTTTGCGCTTTCGAATACTCTGTAGCTTGCTCAATAACCTGCCAAAGCAAGTCCTGGAGCTCATCTGCTTCCTTCTGATCTAAAAGATCCCCGTTGGAATCAAACACCGGGCAACTGTGCTCAAAGCTATTCAGGGTCGAGTGTGCAAGTTCTGACAATGGTACTATAGGATTTCCAAAAGTTCCGTGGATCCAGTTTGGCCCACTATCATGCGTAAGTTCGAGGCGATAACTCAGAAGATAGAGATTTAACCCACAGATCGACAGCTCTTCCCAAGTGATTACTCGTACATACCCGTCCACCGATACGATCCCGAGCCTCGAAAATCGCCACATTGTATCCCTTCTCCAGCAAAACCTGTGCAGCCCTCAAGCCGGCTACCCCAGCGCCGATTATCCCGATGAGTGGGGCATCTTTACTACCAACACCTATCGTTGCCGTATTCGGTGCTCCCTTCAAACCCACACCATTCAAATCCGTGGTAATGTTGTTGACACTAGTCGATCCGTTGCCATAGTGTTCGAAATCCATGCTTTGGGGGCGACTGACTGACTGTAAGGGCACGAAAACGAGAGCTACAACGAAGATGTCTGAGCGAACGAGACCCGAACAGAAGTCAGAAGTGCTGTAGTCGATATTAAAGAGCTTCCGAGAATGACGATGCCGAGGTGTTGCTGTAACGAGGCGAAGGGAGGCGAAAATAACTGCGGAGAGAACCGGGGGGCGGATGGGTAGATGCGGATCCAACGACGCTACACGATAAGCTAGAAGTGTGGTGGTCAGGCGGTAAACGCAAGAGTTACGCAAGGGCAAGGTGAGGGGTGAGAGAGAGCAAGAGTCCTGCTGTGCTGCGATGTTTTTCGGTGAGGATCTGACAGGTGAGGGCGCGGGAGAGGAGTTGCAATATATGCAAAGTCGAGCTCAAGCTGTTATGTTAAACATCTAGCTCTAGCGGCACTACAAGACGGCACATACCCCGAAAACTAATTTAGTGATGCGCCACTCGCTGGAGGCAAAAGACGAGAAAATATATAATACGCTCATTGCCGTCGCTGTGACTGTTGGCCGGCAAATTCCCTCATATACGAAGAGCGATGAGTCGTACATTGTCGTGATTGTTGTGGGGATGGTGGTTGTGGTGTTGATCGTCAACTACTGTATAGAGTTAATGTGACGTATCAACTACTTTGCATCATGCATGCACTCATAATATGGGTATTCATTACCCGGGTATCATCCACATTTGTAGAGTACAGCCTCAGGAACTATGGACCGGTCCAAAAAAGGTTCCGAAATAAAAGTCGAGTGATGGTTCATGCTAGCAAACGGATAACCTGTTAGTCAAATGCCGCATTACCGCCGGGCTCAACCGTATCAGTGATTAACGGCTTATTAGTAGTTATTAGTGCCCATCTTACTGAGTTTGTATCCAATGATAGCCACTGGGAATGGCGTGTGCTGCTGCAAGATATATTAGTTAGGGACTTGTAACGCATATGCACGAATCGATCCCACCGGATTCCTCTTATCGTCATTCGTGCGAACCAAAGATGGTTCTGCCTTCCCGGGAGAAAAAGAAATCAAATGGAAACTGCCGCGTCACTCATGTACAACATCATCTAATGTCGACCCGTTGTACTACATCATGTGGAGCATCCCAATTGGAGATATGGATCATGCACGATCACTCGGGGTTTTTTTCCCTATCACAAGTCCGTCATAGCGAACAATATAGCGTATTATCTAGCCATATTCAGTTTCTTTGTAGTATCGCAGGTTGCTATAACCGTTGCATTTACTCTGGTTTAATCTGTCTTTCTTTTGTCCCTTGTACAGACCTAGGATCCGGAAAAGAAAAGGATTCCAGAGTTCAACTACGGTTTTATTCACCTTTGAAGTCTTGAAGTCTTGAAGTCCAGAAAAGTCAGAAACTCGACCAATAGGGGCGGCGTATACAGTTAGCTATGTGAGCTGCACGAGCTACAAAAAAGACAGATCCATCCAAATAGTACGGTACGCTGGAACGAGTAACCCATCTAGACCCATAATCTCTAGATTCGGTTCACCGTCTTGCTCATCAAATTCCGGCCTTTTTGAGTTTGTCGTTCCGACCTCACTTCCTGGAACAGTAGACTCATTATCTACCGTCTGTATAATGAAGATTGTTGCTTTGGTCTAGTCAAGTCAATCTGGACTCTACCTCTCTCTGGCTTACCCCCGATATCTCTGATGGTGGCAGAACTTCTTTGGCCAGAGCAGCTAGCCTAGAAGTCGCGACGCTTACACATAGAGTACAGATTGGCTTGTAGACTCTGATGTCTCATTGATGGAGGTATGCTAAAATACCCATGGTCACTTCCACCATAACAGTTGTAAAACTGAGATACTTCTCTTTCCATTATAGCCTCTACGGTACCCTAAACTTTATATTCTCGGAATTCTATCAGCTTTCGTATATAATATGCATGACCTCCAGCCGTTCGCATTTGCCCGAAATTCGTAGCCAGTAGCGGTTCGAGACTAAAGCTTGTTTATGTACTAGATTTAGCCAAGTTTCTCGCGTTTGATCTAGCTTGCTTATTGTTCAGGCTTAGGGATTGGTTCAGTTGCCAACCGAGTGATATATGAGTACTTTAGTAGAATATAGGGAGTCACTCTCTACTAGAGACCCCTCTCCCTCTCCCTCTCCCTCTTGCTCTTCCTTTTCGCTCTCTACTTATCTATCTGCTTGCCGATCCGTCGCTAAGCTAGATAACTGCACATACTTAAATACTCAAGTACGTATTAAGCTGCAAGCTGAAAAAAAATTTAATCAAAATTTCACGGAGCGCAGCTCATAATATAAGTGTTGCGGTAGCTAAGCGCTCAAAACCCATTCCTGTTCTTCAGCATCGTAACAGGAATTTTGTTGATGCTGTTAATTGGCGTGTTTCTTCTGCTTTGCTGTCCATGGTTGGCGCTTGATAGTCCCAGTACCGTATGCAGAACGTACTCTAGTCGCTATATCCCATACTCGGATACACTCACCCTGACGCGTAAATGGCGACCGTTCATAGACGCGTGGGATCTACTTTCCAGATTTGGTATTTACGGATCCTAGAGAAGTCTGATACAATACAATACATTAACCATCGCCTTGTGGCGGCGCTTCATGGGTTTGTTACTGTCCTTTTGTAGGTGGGTTGTGGTATTGTTGGACTCGGTGTTGGAGGCGTCGGCTTGGAGTACCAACACCAAGTACTTTTGAAGTTGTACCGGTTACTCTTTGCTGTGTGAGCCACCAAAAAGTACTTAACTACAGTACTTGACTGGGTATTTGGTGAGCATTGTCCAGCCAGTATATCTTTTTAAGGAGATGAGAGCGGGCGTGAGACCTGTCGAATAATTTGGCGCGGGGAGAGAGGAAATACATACAAAAACGGGCCACACAAAGATGGGATCATCTCAGCCAGCGCACGGACATCAGTCCAGACTGGAATTTATTGCGTGATGAAACGGCCCTGATCTACGATTTGACAGCGGCTGGGAGAGAATATGTGGGCGGTCGAATGAGAATTCCCAATTCCTAGCTATAAAAGCTCATTATACACTTTTATGCAGGTACAGATAGGAAAGATCGCGCCGTCGCGGGAGAGATCTAGAGGGAGCAAGGGAGGGCTGGGGTCGGCTGGGAAAAAGAGGGGAACAACTTAACCCGTGAGCGCGCGTTTTGATGGGAACGAGCGTTGTGCACACGCGTGGCACCAAGAGATTTGACTGATGGCTCTACCCAGCCCCCACTGCGTCGCCCACCATATTTACTGGCACCCGCCGCTCTTCTCCATTCCCCTTCACTTTCTCACATTTCCCTCGTGACTTTCGATAATATTTGTTTCCATAAAGTCGTCAATTCCACGCATACAAGCAGTTGACTTACATTACTGTCTGCCACATCACTACTCACCAACACTGAGGTTGTCAGCAATTCGACCAACGAAACCGATACAGACGCGTCGAAGTTAGTCCAAATGGATCTTGAGCCTATTACTGAACCGCATCCCAGTTCTAGCAGCAGCACCAGCAGCACCAGCAGCTCTAGCTACGCCTTCGTTTCGCACTCGCACGGTACCCTTTCGTTCAACCTCCCAGCGTCAATTGGCAACAACGCGCCTTTTGCCCGACGACGACGACGTAGACGGACGTCCCCACATGACCAGGTCGTACTAGAGGAGGAGTACGGCAAGTGCACCAAACCGGACAAGGCGCGACGAAAGGAAATTTGCAAGATGGTACAGATGGGGGAGAAGGAAGTCCAGGTAACTATTTCACGTGTGTAGCTTTTTTTGCAACGCGAGGTCTCGGGGTGGATAATTGAGGAGTCATACATATGGGCAATCCAATTTGAAGCGGAGGGGAGGCCGTAGCGTGTTTAATTGAGCAAGCAGGACTCGTAGAAGTTCAGAGAGAGACAGGAAGGGATAAAGAGAAAGAATAGCGTCCTGACTGTTTGTGAATTGCAGATTTGGTTCTGCAACAGACGGCAGGCGCAGAGACGACGAGCAACACCACTCCAGCCCCATGAAATGGTGCCTAACAGTTCACGTTCGATGTCGCGATTCGCGTCATCACAGTTATCACTCGTGTCGTCGTCTCCCAGACGCAGCAGCAACAGTGATCCCGCTAGCGAGAGTAGCGTGTCTTCGGGGTTTCCCATTAGCAGCAGTCCCTACCAACTCGTCTCCGCACTCAAGCCAGCAAGCCATCATCTCCTGCACAGCGAAGACAGTGACCATCACCACGCCGTTACTCGGAATCCAGAATCAGAGCTCCAGTCCGACCACCACCAAGAATACGAAGACGATTGCGAACAATTTGACGCCAGCGAGTCTCAGAAACAGTTGATCAAAGAGTCAAAGTCACAACAAACAACATTCACGTACACAACACACACCGCCATGACTGCTGCCGCCGCCACAACCGCCACGTCAACAACAACAAAAACAACTGCCACACAGGAAACAAAAATGACGACCTCTGCCCATCGACGTCTACAAGATGTACTAAACGGCTCAGGCACACCCGAACAGCAGCCCACTTTACCCCCGCCACCACCAATTCGTTCTTCCTCCAACCCCCGCCGAACAAACTCCGCTAACCCGTTACCCCCACCACGCCTCCTTCGTCGCTCCTCGTCCGCAGTCCGCCTCACCACCTCCCTTGAAGGCAAAGCTACCGTAATTCTCGAAGACGAACCCGCATCATCTCCGCCAAAACCTCCCCCAACCCCCGCACTCCGCACGACAAAGAGAAGACCACTAAGCACACCAGTCGACAGTAAGCTATGGGAGTTCTGCTGCGACAACCAATCTGTGATCCAATCGCCGGCAAGAATACCTCCGCAGCCGTCAGAAGCAACGCAGGCATTGCGGCTACTCCGCACACGACGTAACACCGTCAACAACGGCAGCGGTGTCCCATCACTCCCTCGCACCGCCCAGTCTCAATCCACCACTCAACTACCCAAACCAGCGAAACAACAACCTCCTCCTTCAGCGTCAAAACGCATGCCTGCAAAGAAGCAAGAACGAAAAGTCATAACCTCCACCAAGAAAGCCTCACGACCAAAGCCGCTGTCCTCAAACAGTAACACCAACAAAACCCGTGGCGGGTTCTCGCCATCAATAGACAGTGACAAAGAGAACCAACCTCCCGGCGCCCCCGTCTCTCCCCCCCCAGAACCGAAACGCCGTCCCCGCGTACAAGGGGTCTCTGGAAAAGGCGGGATGATGTCTTCAACCTCGACCCCGTCGAAAAAGAACGGAAAGGGGAAGCCGACACCTAGGAAGAAACGGCCTAGCACGTACAGCGACAATGCTGTGGGGTTTTATGAGGATGAAACACAGGAGCTTGTTGGAAGCCAGGATGGCGACTTCATTGCAGTGGCTGATGGTGATAGTGGTTCGCCAAGGAGAATCGATGAGATGGAGTGTGTGGAGAACTTGTTGAGTTTGAGAGGGGGTACTTGGAGATAGGTTTGCGTTGTTGTCTTAGACTCTTTTCCTTGGGTTTTTGGGTTCTCCTGCTCTGTGTATGTTTCCTTTTTTGTTTTTTTCCCTTGACTTGGGGGGGGGTTTGGCTGGGGAGCGGGGGTTTGATTTTGGGAGTTTTTTTCCTTTTGAATTCCGCAAAGAAAGTTGTACATGTACTGTTGTAACATATTAGAGCGTAACAGTTATTTAGTTAATGACTGGATTATGTCTCTCTCTCAGCCCGGCCGATTGGGCAGGTGGAATCCACAACCACGGGATATTCGATGCAGGGGAGTGGAGCCTTCATGCCCAAAGCGTGGCTGTAGGAAGTATCGAAAGGGGACCGGGAATCAAAATCTTTTCCAATCTATATATCAAAAAACGATGCACAGTTTTTTCAAGCAAGATATCTTTAATACACAGATGCCATACTGATGTGAAAGAAGGAAAGAATCTGAACTTCACAAACATTCGTCTCCGAATTTGCCCAAAAACCACTATGCACTCCACACACCTACACCTCTACCGCACACTTTTATTGCGTATATTAAAAGGAAAAAGAAAGGAAAAATGATAGTAATAATATCAGTTCACTCACGCGTTCATCAAAGAAAGAAAAGGGGCCGGAATAAATACAGAAAATGCAAAAGAAACGGGACTAAGAACCAATGCTGCGCTGATGAATTGCATATTGACGGAATTGAAAAGAAAGAGACGGGGGGGTACACTACACAACACCGACACCACAGCTCCTCCACCCTCTAACCCCGGTCCCATCCTCCAGCTCGACGACTCTCCACAGAGCACATTTTGCCCTCTCGATCTCGCCGGATTTTTCGAGGGCATCTGCGAGCAGGAACCACGCATCCGGTAGATCCCACCCTTGCGGCGAGACGACGAGTTTCTCCAAAAGTCCCAGCGACCGGTTCCTACCCGCTAACTTATTGAGATATGCTTCTTCGTCGACGTCTTCGCCGTCGGCTGTCAATGCGGTGTTGTCAGAAATTTTTGTTCCTCGGGAGCCGGGGCGGGCAGAGGAGGGAGGCGGGGGTTCATCTGGATGTAGGTCCATGTCTTTGACGTTTAGTAGGAGCTTGGATAGGCCTACGATTGCCTGCGGGTTGTCGTAGTCGAGTGAAATTGCTTGCTCAAACAGCTCTGCGGCAAGTGCTTTCCGTCCTTGTATTAGAGCCAAGAATCCACGCTATATACAGAAAAAGTTACACGGTTATTAAAATGTATCTTCTCAAGGTTTGGTAGGATGCGGAGGGGGGGAGATAACAAACCTCTGCAACAACATCTGCTTCGCCTTCGCCTTCCTTCCCGACCAAACCGCTGGCTTCCTCAGTAGCCATGAGAGCGTCGCCAAAGAACCCTGCTCGTCGATATAGACCAGCAACACATATCCATGCCTTTCTGAGCGCACCCAAAACTTGCTTTCGCTCTTCGTCAACAGCCAGCTTTGGTTCTGGGAGTTGTATGGGTCTTCTTATAGACCTCTCTCGCCCAAGTTGACCATCATCAGATATGGTTCTGCCAAGAGCACCAAGCGGAGAGGGAAGTTTGTGCTGAGGAAGATTGTGGGGGGTATTTTCTGTCCTTGATGGTGCGGGGTTGCTCTCTATCGCAGCTTCGTCGCGGACCATCTCAAGTGGCATAGATGAGGTAGAAACAGCCGCACTCGATTGTGCATATTTTAGGTGATGGTGGTGATGCAATTTGTTTTTGAGTGTATGAAAAAGATGAGGATCATGCCCACTCACGCTGCCGGCGGGACTATCAAAGTTCAGAGAGGATGCTTCGGTCGAGGTGGGCAGCGGTGGAGTCGGGGGTTCATCCAACTTCACCTCATTTTTTAATCTCAAACTACCCAGACTTCGCATCCGTCGTACTGTATTCCCAGATACAGACCCTGACCGCATCAATCTCTTTTGCGATTTTTCTGAAGGTGGCGCAGAGGCTCCAATATGAGTATCCGTTACCTGTATCTTTGGAGTGGTTGGATGTTGCCCAGATGTACCTGTCGACATGCCGGCTAGGGACTTGTGTCCAGATTTTGGCCGCTTGATGGTTCCTCCTAGAGAAGGTGGTGTATCTGCGCCATTGGCTGTTTGGAGGCTTGAATATGACGAAGAAAATTGCTTTTTATGGCTCCGCCCAAAAAGTCGCGACCGTTTGCTCGCAGTCGTGGCTGGCCGGGAGGAAAGATTGCTGCCTGCGGTGTCACCGATATTATCCTCTAGACTGCCCACCTGTAGCCTTTGAACAAGATGTGTCCCATCAAAGAGCATGCTGTAGAGTCCTAGTAGCGATTCAGCCATCGATATCGCCGTCTCGGAATCTTCAACTGCCTCGACTATGGCTAATTGAGACATCATCAGTTCGAAGATGGCCACTTTATCAGCAACCCCTAAGTCACTGACTGCTTCTCGTCCCTCCCCCACAATGTCAAACGCATTCTTGCATACCCTTTCTGCGTGTTCAAAATCTTCCTTGGCAGTCATCAACAAGGCGAGCAAATGCAATAGTGGTACCGCGAAGCGCTTATAATCTCGAGCGTTCCCTTCAACGTCATCCGGATCTTCATTGTCCAAAAAGTTGTACTTCAGAGCACCCAATCCCTTCCGGGTACTTTCCATGGCACTGTCCACCGCTCTCATCTCTGCTTCAACCAATGCCAACCCATACCAGCCCTGGATGTCTATCGGGTCATAGCTCAAGCCTTTCCTGAATGCCTCCGCTGCGGCCTGTTGGGCACCAGGTCTCAGCTCGCCCTCAAGAGTCTGCCGGGAGAAAGTTGCATTTGCCATTCCGATTCCTCGATACACTTCTGACAGTATCTCGGGGTCTGACAATCTCCATTCGTCGACCCATTTCTCCATCTTTGATGCCACATCCATGGCTTTCTGACCATTCCCAATAAACTTGCACAACACTCTGATTCCCTCCACTGCGGTCTGGAAGATGATCTTGTCGGTGTCAAAATCCTTCTCATAGTTTCCTTTCTGGATCCGGTCCATAGCTCCTTGGACAAGCGTAAGGTAAGTATCCAGAGCAGCAACTGCATCTTGGAAATTTCCGGTTGCTGTGAGCGTATAGAAAAGGTGTCGTAATATCCGTGGAGAGTGAAAAGATTTCTTGGACGCTCGGTAGAGAACCTCGACCACAGGTGCAGCGTCTTCCGATGAACCGCCTGATATTCGCCAGTTCTCAACCACCTGATCCACCCATTCCCCAATAATTTCGTGGTACTCATCTGCTTTGGGAAACTTCAGGCTTGCCATCAAGTAGTTCTCAAATATCGTTGAAATGGTTCTTAATTCCTCCCGCAGCTGTTCAGTCGTTCCCGCCTTAGATGAGCTGGTCTTTCTGCTTAGAGCGGTTTGGGTAACCATGGATACTGTAGTTTCGTTATTTCCGGCGTTCCGACTGGGTGCCAGATATTTCGCGACTGGGCGATTGGGATGACCCGGGGGTAGTAAAAGCAGCGACAAGAACTTGAAGTAGTATCTGTAGACTTCCTTCCCCTTTTCTTCTCTCTCTGGGTTGGACGTTCTACCAGCGGAGGCAGATTGTGAGGCTTGTCTAGTAGAAGCACCGTGTATAAAGTTATGGAAACTCCTAAAAGCGTTGGCAACCATCGATTCATCCACTATTGTCTTTCCAATAGCCACACCTACGTAGTCCTCCTCCTCTTCCGTCTCCTCGCCGTCAGCTTCGTCCGGTATGTTTTCGCCATCGCGATAGGGTTTTTCTGGCGATGATGGCGCTGTGACAGGTAGCGGAGTTGAAGGAGGGGCGTGTTCCTCCAGCCAGACACGGTAAGTTGCCAAAGCATAGAGTGCAAGAGCTTTCTCGGCCCATATAGCGAGGCTTGGCGATCCATTCTCGCGAGGAGGATAAGACGCATGCAGCCGGGTTGCTGCTCGATAAACTTGTAATGGTAGTGACTGGTCTGAATTTGTATGTGATAAAGCAAGACCTGTGCGCAGTTAGAGACTATAAATCAAAGGATACTGATATAGCCACTCACCCTTCAATACAAGTGCCTTAATTCTCATGATATCCATATAATCAGACTTTCCGGGTCCTCCGGTCCACCCTTCTCCAACTTCGTCCTCACCCGGGACTATGTTCAACACTTCCACCCAATCTCCCTTCATCGAGCATATCCCAGCTATAACTATCCGAGCTTGTAAAAGGTCTGCTTCGATGACGACAGGACTTTCGCCACCACCAGAAGGGCTAGGCAGATTTGGCAGAGGAAGCGAGTAAGAGCCAATCTCTTCCGACAGAGCATCTTGGAGGGCAGTGAGGGATGTAATATAACTGGCAACTGCATTACTCGCAGCGCCTAGAGGTGGTGGACGGAGAGATAAAAGCACGCTTTCTGTGGAAGCTGTTAAAGCCAGACCTGCATAATCATCAAGCTGTTAGTATGCGCAAGCTGGTAGATGGAAGCTCCTGAATCCACCAAACGAACATTTCCTGCTCGGGGCATGTTTCCGAACTTTCCGACACAGCTCTTGAACTTGATCCCATTCCCCATTGCAGCGAGATGTATCGAGTTCCTGAAGGTATTGGTTGCCTTTTACCTATATAAATTTTGCGTCAGGTTCGGGAAACCGGATTCGGCGGTGTGACAAGCGCAGGGGCAGTTCAAGGAAATAGGATCGGATACCGTGCTCATTGAATTGCTTGTGATTTGTATAAGGAGCGGTGGGTACAAGTTGGAGAGAGCGGAGTTAGCTGCAAGCGATCCGGAAGGGCGTTCTCATGCTCCAATCAACAACGTCCAGGATGAGAGTTTGAGAGATGTGGTGGTTGAGGCTCTCAGTCATCTACTCTGGTCAGAGGTGGTATGCGGCAAGGGTCGGCGCCAGCCAAGACACCGGCAGTTTTCCGGCTCATCGCATCTCACTCAGTTACTTAAGTAACGGCTTGACTTAACTTTAGATAACTTACACCAACCATATCTTGCGAACTTTCACCCATATTTAGACACCGTACTGCCGGAAACATGGTGATTAGTCGTGCAAAGTGGTAAGTTGTAGACAGTGCCAACCAGAAATCCGTTTGACACTTCTTATGTGAGACGACTAGGAAGTAGTTGGCAGACAAACTTCTGGCCTGGACATGTTGCGCAGCATCCAGACATGGGCGACTATTGAAGCTGAGTGTGATAACTGCGAAACCTTGATCTCCCTGGCTAGCTAGGAGCTGTTTTGGGTGTTTTTTTTTAAAAAAAAAATAAGGATGGGAACCTGCTTCCACAAGACTTTTGCTGCATTCACGCCACAGATATACTTATACGCTATGCTGCTAGTCATGATATGATCAACGCGCACACTTGTCGTATCTTTGCATCTAGCAGTGTTGCGCCTAGCGATGAAGATATCATCGGCCGGACGCCGAAATTTGCATCATGTGTAATTTAGGCTAGCGGTGTTTGATAAGCGATGAAGGAGAGACTCGGTGGCGGAGGCTGAAGTCTCAGGAACAGTTCCAGAAGAAGCTAACAGCACAAGCAACAGAGTACCCGAGCAAACAATAGCCAGAGCTAGCTTTTAAGTTCTCTGCCATTATACCAAAGATACCGTGGAGATTCCTCGCTGAGAGCGGACAACAAGACATGACGACACTGAAGCTCTAACTCCAGGCTCCAACAGTAAGAAACACCCCAAAGAAGGCGATTTATATTAGTCCGATATCTACCAGGTATTCGAATCGTCTCCACATGGCGTCTGATTCGGCGTGCGTGCGACGGAAATATGCATGCTTGTGGATCGAATAAGACAAATTGTGGGTAGGACTGAAACGAACCCGGACCCCATTATTCCGATATTCCATGGCTTCTTTTGCTTTCCTCCCGATTAGATGATGGGAGATGAGAAGCGTATACCTGACACTGTACAATGGGTTTACTTGTCTCCCTCTACCCCTCCTCCTCCTCCCTGTGCTGGCAAACAGTTTGGCGGATGTAGTAAACGGGTATAATAAACATGCTAGTGCTTGTAAGCTCACGATATTTATCATCATTTTCCCCTATTCCTCCTACTCGCTACGTTAGACTTGACATGCAGCCGTTACCAATGTAAATGTAAAAAGCATCTAACTAGTTGTTTTACTACCAAAACCCACCTAGAAGCAGCGTAGCTCCCTAAAGAGCGATGGCTGGTTAGTTGGGAGTGGTAAATAAATGTAAGAAACACTGCTATTGCTTCTGCGGCCCCTTTCTCAGCTGGTGGGTGCGCTCCCCTTTTGGATCGATCGACTGCTCACCCTTCCCTCTGTCTTCCATTACCTTTCGTCTTTTCTTCCATTTCAACCCCATTCCTGACGTCCTCTCTTCGCCTCACCTCCGGGTCTTCTCTCCATCTCCCCTCAACCCAACCTCCCAATCGGCAACTCTTCAACCCTCTCCGCATCCCCGAACAGCATCCTCTCTGTGCACTCCGTCGTTGCCGTTGACAGTTGACGTTCCAAATTAATTGACTTTGGTGGATCATTTGTGGGGTTGCCTCCGACCCGTACCAACCCAATCGCCCTTCCATCGCTTCCCTGTCACCAAGGTCATCCGTTCGTTCATTCATTTGTCAACAACCATCCGTCACTCATTGGGTTCTCGCAACCTCCTACCACTAATCACCACCTGTCGCCACCTTCGTTTCTCCTGGGAGTAATTCTTTGCGGGATAATTCTTCACCGGTTGTTGATTGCTTCGAAATCTGGGACGACTTAGAGAGGTCTTCTGCACGTGTTGTTTCTCCGTCAGTCTAAGGTGAGCCGATTCTCCCCAGGCGTGCTCCTTCGTTTACCGCTTTCTCTGTTCTTGCTTTATCTCTGCCGCTTCGTGATCGTCATCTCTGCTGCAGATCAAGTTTGCGCCCATCATGCCCATCATGCCCACAGAGCCTCGTTCTGTTATCCTTCATTCGAGTGTAGCCACAGGAAGCGAGGCGCAAATGCGATAGAGAATAGAAGAAGTATTTGTACGATGGTCTCCCTGTCGCGCATTTTACTATGCCGACTACCTTCGTATCTTAGAGATGGCAGCAGATATATCCTTGCGCTTTGCCTTTTTATCATTCTGCTTTCCTCTTCACCCCCACTCCCTATTTTTGCCGATGTCTGCGAGAGTACTTTACTGATCGACGTCGCAGCATACAGACTCGAAGCCACCATTTCAAAACCTCTCGCCCGGCATCGATTAGAAATCATATCTTTCGCGGCGCTTCCTCGTAACAGTGAATCTACGCCTTCAACGGACCAAATTTCGTCCTTAATTACCCGAAATTCGACAAGGAGAATAGTATAGTCTCTCACAATGGGTTGTGGCATGAGCACGGAGGAAAAGGAGGGGAAGATGAGGAATGAGCAGATTGAAAACACGTTAAAGAAAGATAGGATGATGCAGAGGAACGAGATCAAGATGCTTCTACTCGGTAAAATACCCATGATTAATCCTCGGCTCTTGCAGTTTACTTATCGCGATTGAAATTTCAGGTGCTGGAGAATCTGGAAAGTCTACAATTTTGAAGCAGATGAAGCTCATCCACGAGGGCGGCTACAGCCGTGATGAACGCGAGTCCTTCAAGGAAATCATTTTTTCGAATACCGTTCAATCGATGAGGGTTATCTTGGAGGCGATGGAATCGTTGGAGTTACCTTTGGATGACAATCGGGGCGAATATCACGTTCAGACTATCTTCATGCAACCCACACAGATTGAGGGTGATAGTCTACCCCCGGAGGTTGGAAACGCCATTCGATCGTTGTGGCAGGATCGTGGGGTTCAGCAGTGTTTCCAGCGGTCAAGGGAGTATCAGTTGAATGACTCGGCGCGATAGTAGGCAACCTACAGTCAGCTACCAGAAAGACAATTCACTAACCAATTTTCAGTTACTTCGATTCTATTGATCGTATTGCTCAGCCGGAATACGTTCCAAGTGACCAGGATGTATTGCGCTCTCGCGTTAAGACCACGGGTATTACTGAAACGACATTCATCATTGGGGATCTCACGTACCGGATGTTTGATGTTGGTGGACAGCGATCTGAACGAAAGAAGTGGATCCATTGTTTCGAAAACGTCACTACGATCCTCTTTTTGGTCGCTATCTCGGAATATGATCAGCTGCTTTTCGAGGATGAGACGGTCAATCGTATGCAAGAGGCATTGACGTTGTTCGACTCCATCTGCAACTCAAGATGGTTCGTCAAGACAAGTATCATTCTGTTCTTGAACAAGATTGATCGATTCCGAGAGAAGTTGCCCGTAAGTCCGATGAAGAACTACTTCTCGGATTATGAAGGTTTGTATTGCACATCTCTTAATGTACTTTTCAATCACGCAGCTAAACATCTATTCAGGAGGCGATGATTACACGGCTGCATGCGACTACATCCTTAACCGCTTCGTATCGCTAAATCAGTCGGAAACGAAGCAGATCTACACTCATTTCACCTGTGCGACGGATACCACACAGATTCGATTCGTCATGGCAGCTGTGAATGGTATGCTTTGATCCCCGATATGCCCCTTCTCCAACCGGTTGTCTAATATCTAGCAGACATCATCATACAAGAGAATCTCCGACAGTGTGGCTTAATATAACGCGTGCCTGGGATCGCAGTAATTGCTCAGCCACAATGCGACCAAGCCTTTCTTTTAGTCCTGGGCCTATGTTTTCGATTGTATCATTCCGTTTGGTGTGATTTTGGTGTTGCGTTTGTACGTCTACTGTTTTCGACTGCGATGCCCTGGAGTCTCTAGTATGCATCAATGTGGATATTCCGAAGTATCCTCTTACCCTTCTTCGCTTTCCTTGAACATCTGTTTTCCTTCTCCGGACTCATGACATATACCTTCTTAAATCTACTTCTTTTTCATCATTTTCCGTATAGCACATCCGTTCGTTGTACCTCACTGTGGTTGCCACATTGGAGTATGCCTTTTGTGTACGTGCAGATGGTTATTATTTTTTCCTTCATTGTTACTCGTTTTTTTTCGGAGGTTTTTTCTGATTGTTTTACGCTAAAAAGTTTCTCATGGTGGATTACTCAATGAAGTTGAATCCGGTACGAGAGGCCAGTATGTTTTTGCCATGTGTTTGTTTCGTCAGTATGTGTGTCACAATAGCATCGTCGTTCTCCACGAGCTTCACTCATCGCCATCTTCTCTTCGTGATATCTGCTTTTATTTTCTCGACAACCCCGTTTTCTAGCTGCTTGTGCGTTATGTGTGTTGGTATTTTTTCTGCGATTGGAATTTACGGATGGTGGACGAGGGGAGGGGTTGATAATACCCCGTTGTGGATGGATGGATGGCATAGGTAGGACTGAATGAGGCAAGATTTGATGATGTATGGAATGAAATGAGAGTAAATGGAGACTTGGTTGGATGATAGTATTAGCGAAAGGTGTTCTTGTTATCATTGAATGAGATGCTGTTGCGGCTAATAAATTGTATCCAATATCTGCTGTTTATTTGCCCCACCGCTCCGTTAGTTTTTGAAGAACATTCCCCCACTCATCAGTTGCTTGCCGTCGTCGAGCTGTGAAGTGGACGGATGTGAGCTGGTAATGATGACGATGCTACGGTAAGGTGCAGTGGCCGGAAGTGGTTGCTGATATCCAAACAGCTTCCCTTTGTCCTGGTATATGCTACGCAACTTTTTTAGTCTCTCCTCGTCCCTCCCTTCCTCCCTCCCTCCTTCTGTTCCATCACGCTGTTGATGTGCACCCCGGACAGATATATGACTTGGCTTGCATGACCCTAAGGTTCTTTCATTCCATTTCAATCCTTTGCATAATCCATCCATCCATCCCCAGTTGCAGGGAAGTATTACCCCGGACTTATACAATCCACGCTTCTGCAAACCCAAACCCCGGATCTGACCTGCAGGGAATAAGAGTGGCGGCGGTGGCGGGTGTTATTTTGAGCTATCCACATTTTATGTTTCATCAGTGCGTGTGCGTGTGAAACAGGCCAGCAGAATTTTTTTGTGCGGGGACATGGAACTTCTGGAAGGAGATCGATCTCGGGTGCATGCATCAGGGGCCTGGTTAGTTGTGTGGGGAAGGAACAAAGCAGCCGAAAAAATATACAAAGATACGGTGAGAATGAGGTGGTGGTGGAATATGTTTTCGGGGGCGGAAGGGTACAGATGTTGTTGCAGTTTTTAGGTGTTTTGTGGGCTTTACTCTAAAGTAGGGGAATCGGATGGATTACCGCGCTGATGGTGATGCTTTTTGCACTTTTTTCTGCGGTCCGCAAAAAATGCTCGACGTTGAGCAAAGTGCAAACGGGATGGAGGTAGGGGAAAGAGGGGAAGGGATGAGGAGATCCCTTGCTGATTCTTGCTCGTTTCTGCCTTTTTGTTTGACGACGGCAATTGGCAATCAATGCTGGACGGAGAAGAATTCTGTTGGTGGTAGATGTGCCGATGAGCGGCACGGGCGACGATGGCGACTGGAGAGAGGGTCATCGTGAGTGGGTGAGTGGATGTGAGGGTCACATTTTGTTGGTGTTGAGGCCAGGCCAATTCCTCACGTCTTTGTGACGATCAGTTCGGCACGTTGTTGTGAAGCTATCTTGTATGCTCGGACGCCCAGCTCTCAGATACCGAGAACACCACCATCAGCACTATCACGATAAACTGGCAGCTCGTCGTCGGTGGGCGGTATTGAATTGAGGCTTCGGCTTCACATTCTGGGACTAATACGCAATACGCATTTCCGCCGACGACGACACCACCAGGTCTGTTCACTCACCCTCTGCTCATTCCTGTCTCCTCCCCTTCCACAGTTCCCTCCCCTTGATCCCCTTGATGTTGCCGCTGACGGACACTAGTCTGACTACACTCTAACACGGCTGTTCCCCCCGTACATAGCAATCAATCAATCCCATCAATCACCTCGCATCCAAGGAATATCACTTTCTCCTTTGCTAAATTCTCTCGAGACTCTTTCGCCTCCATTTATTGCGCCCTCTCCCCTCTTCCCCTCCGCGAGAACCTTTTCCTTTGCTTTCCTTCACGACACCCCACATTGTCACTTTTTTTTTTCGAAAGCTTGACCCTGTCAACCGAATATCTCTTCCCCCACGGTTACCATTCTACCGGAACACAGCAACCAACCAACCGACACTACACATCGCGCAGCTGAGCTTGATAAGCTCCATTCAGCTGTCGGTCTTCACATTCGCTCACTTCCAACCTCAACATCTACCCGAAAAATCCAATAATTTCCCCTGGCGAAACTTTCCCCCCCCCCCCCCCATTCTTAAGCTCAGGAGCTTCCTCCGTTCCTCCCAACAACCACAACCACCACCACTGTCACTACGACACCAAAAAAACCTCAACACATTTCTTGCACAATGCCTTCTCCGCCAGGCTCCGCTTCGAACGAGTCCGCGCTCATTCCCCCGAATCCCACGCCGACTGCGCACTCCCGCCGCGGCTCGATACCCAAGAGCACACCCGTCTGGAGCAGCGAGGGTAATGGAAGCTACGAGGACACGCTGAGGAAGGACATGAGTCTCGTCGCCGAGGCGGCAAAACGGGCGAGCGTTGCCATTGTGGTTAGGGATTTGAAGGACTGTCGGGTGTAGCGATGAGCACCTCAGGGAGAGGCGATGGACGGATCGTTTGATTTCCTTCGACGCTGGACCTCCACCTCCACCGCCGCCTATACATAATACGGTTACGAACTCCTTTTTCTACCACTGCCGAGGTGCCCCGGCCGATCTGTTTTTGTGTCTTCTTGAGTTGTGTGTTGTGTGATTGTTTCCTATGGCGGGTTGGGCGGTATAGACGGATGGGTATTACGGGGCTCTTATTAACTATCTTCCTTTTATTATATTGGGCTACAGTTGTCTTTGTCTTCTTCCTGGCTGGCTGGCTTCGACAATAACAACTACTTTTATTAGTATTACCTACCTTGTAATATCTCTTCCCTTCAACAATTTGGCATTGCCATTGTTGTTCTTTGCCTTCTGTATTCTTTTCGCACCTGAGTGTGTAAGTCCCCTTCATTTCGGGCACCACTATTATTCTTTTTATTTCTTTACTTTGGTTTTGATTTGCTCTAGATGGATTCTGTTACTGGTGTTCATTTTGTCATTTAATGTTTTTAAGGAAGGAGGAGCGCGAGTGGGGAAAGAGTGGTTCGAATTGAAATACAAACATGGATACACACAAAGATCTGTCTTCATCTATATCTTACGAGTGGTCAATGCCCACCCAGTAAAATGGCATGAGTGTACCTGGCCAGATGTCGGGGAAATTTCGGAGTACTATACAGTATCTATTACACAATTGCCGTGGGGAATTGCGAGATATGACACAGTGGGGGAGGATGACGGTTAAGGCCGCGGCACCGGGAATTGATGAGGTGGAGTAAGGTACCGTGATAAACGCGTGGATGTCCGGAACTATTTGAGTGACGGGTGATGAACAGGTTATGCATGTTATTATGGTGACTGATAGTTAACAATAGATGCATATTGAATACTAAAGCCTTGCTAGCTCAATCGGTAGAGCGTGAGACTCTTAACCTTAAGGTTGCGGGTTCGACCCCGCGTGGGGCTACTTTTATGTGTGTGTGGGGAAGTCCTTTTTTCTAGAATGTGTGTTGCGTGATAGGAACGTATATACGCAAGAGGATAGGAAACACTGGAGAGTTTCATGGTTACACCTCTTTACATAGGCATTGGGTGACATCCAAGCTTTCAAACTGCAGCGAGTGATGACCGAACCAAGCACCAGGTTTGGTTCCCCGCACGATGCATCGGGTGGATGAGGAACTGCCGGATCACGGAATATACCGTATTTGACGGTGAAGTGACGATGTCAATGTTTGTATCTTCATGTGTCAGTGTCAGTGTCAGAGTAAATGTGTTAGGAGCTTGTATCAGACGTGATATCCGCCACTGCGAGTTGTATCATGGCAGGGTTGGATACTGCGGCCATTCTGAGCAAATACCCATATTGACTTGTGGTAAAATGCCTGTTGCTTAGCTACTAGAAGCTTGCAAATTGCTTCTATCAAGCCCGCACTCCAAAGTGCACCAAGCAGTCATTCTAGACCTGGGTCATATATCATGAAAAAAATGTAAACAGCGAAGTGTAGCTTCAAAATTGTGTCAGGTTGTAACCTCACCACCGGCCAGTAGAGTACAACAGCTTAGGAGGGCTTTAAACACCGAAAAAGCACCTGTGGTAATCAACTATTTTACTGCTCTTTTCATAACGAAGTATCCTGGTTTTAGCCAAGTACGCCCGGAAGAGATCTTGTAGCTTTCTCGAGACGATTAACAGACATGGCCCTGTATAAACAATACAATATACAAAAGCTAAACGACTAACTCGATTGGCGCTTTAAACGCCAGGCAGGTGCTGTAAACACCGAAGTCGCAGGCTCGAACTTGTGATAATTACTCTTTTGTCCTGCATAGTCTCATTATAGAGAGTATGTTCTACGTCATGGATGGAATCTTGCCTATCAGGCCCGGGCCGCAAAACTACATCTGTATTGAAAAGGCTACGGACCGAATTGTAAGCGGGATGGTGGTACAGAAGAGAGACTAGTATAGAGGTTAAGAACATGGCAGAAGATTAATTACCACAAGTTTCGAGCTTGTGAGTTTATAGCACCAGCTCTGCCGACTAAGCTAAACGACCAGTTCTTGTATATTTGACGCCCTCTCTGCTTCGCACTCTTGAGATAATGTTGCAGAGTACACATCTTTACTCTATGATACTTAAAATAAATGCATACGTACGCCAACCACCCCATCGTTGCTCTAAAGCATCTCCCTATCAAGTCAAGTATACAACAAATCCCAGAAACAATGCACTACGAAATGAAACTACGATATCCTTCCTATCGTTACTCCCGCGCTAAACCTGAACCATGCTCGGACGCCGAAAAGCATAATCGTAAGACTGATCATCAATCTATAGCTTACTCTGCGGGTTGCACAGAGCTCCCAAGCGGCCCGGCCTCAATTTGGAGGCCCGGCTTCATGCAAGCCAGCCGGGCCGGGCCGCTTAGGAACACTGGTTGCACATCGTGGATCTCACCCACCACGCATCGGAACTGGAAATAGGCGCGGGCGAGGTCTGACGTATGGTTGGACAGATAGCTGACATCATTCGTATTCGGACTCCTTGAGAGGACGGATGACCTTATCGAAGGCAGCGTAGAATAAAGGAGTTCCCTGTTTATATTTGGAGGGTATAATACGTGTGTGGGTATTCAAAACCGCAATTGTTGGTTCATGGTCTGCAAGCGTTAGCCTCGTGAATTGTGAGATAGCACAGGTGAGGATACAAACGAATTGCGGCGACCCTGAGTGAGTCCATCCCCATACAAGCGTTCGTATGTAGACACATCCCACCTTCCTCCCCCACCCTTATAGAGCCCTGCATCCACAACAGCATCACCTGCATGAGCCAAGGTGTTGCCTGATGCGATGATGCGATAATCCGCATTTGTCGCAGTCCCTAGCTTATCCCGTTTGAAAGTACTAGTCTCAGACTGCTTACTGGCGTAGCATGAAAGTACTAAAGAACGAGTTTCTGAGAATAGCATATGCATCGAGAGATGCCTTAAGACTAGCCATATGGTCTTCAAGTCCGTCAACTCTGGATTCAAGTCGGGTAATCTCGTTTTTATTTTCCTCAAGGCTATGGGCAAAAAGAAGACCGCAGCGATTCCCAATGTAAAACTCGCCCCTTATATCTTCTACCAGGGGTTCATCGTCAAGAACTCGCTCAAGTGTACTTCTAGCGTCTGTTTTCATTGTTTCATCATCCCCGACTTGAAGAGAAGCAGCCAGTACGGCACCACGCTCCGATATGTCTTTGTCTCCAGCTCGCCTCTAATCTTCGGCGACTTCTGCGGCGGGATTACTGCCTCCGACGGCCCCATTCCGTAGCCGTTCAAGCAGTTGGTGCTTTAGTTCCTTTGGTGTCAAGTCCCCTTAACTTGCATCCTTTCTAAAAGCCTTCCAGGTTCCACCGGCTTCTTGTGTTGAGAAACATAACGGTTTAAGGCGATAAAGCGGTAGGGTAAACGTGTACGGAGGTCTTCTATGTACGACTCGGAGAACTTGCGTGGACGCTAGTAGCTGAGATACAATACGGTGAGAAAGGATGCACTACTAGCTTCTTACTTCTTGCGCTCGATTCTACGCAGGTGGGGCTTCGTTCTGTACAGTAAACGATAGAGAGCTGCCTTGTTGCTTGGTTCGGCTAGGGGCGAAGTTTTATCGGCAGGTGGATTTAAGCCCTCTGTTGGGGGGACGTAATATGCCAATCGAGGGTATCAGAGGGTGGCGGTCGATAGATAGTGAATTCCTTGGTCGTGTTAGGGAGAAAAGCCGTGCTAGTGGTGGGGCGGATGAGTTGTGAGGTGGGGTATTGGGAGAGCCCAAAAGTCTAACTACTGCCAAGCCTCCAGCTCTACGATACATCCTCCACACCACACAGGGATCTGTATCCTGCCACACCGTTTTACGGCACAAATCCACGGTTCTCACACTTTACCAAAGACAGAGAGTGTGAGGCTAAGCAAGCCAAAAAGAAGATACCAAGAAGTTCGGGCCCAAAATCAGCTAGTCTATTCTTGCGGTTAACCATGGGATATTTACGGGATCTTTGCTATCAGAAACCGTACTGAGAATTCGAAGGATATAGGCCAAATAGTAGGCATATTCTAGGGAGAAATGGCGGGACAAACGAAGCGAAACTAGTGTGCTGCATCGTTATATTGGTCTCAATTTTGCTCATGAGCTGATCATTTAGCCTTATTCGTGTATAAACACCAGGTGTTCGAGACGTGGTGGTACACATTCACATAATCATATATCACTAGTATGCTGTGGCCCTCTCTTCCGTGAATTGCGCTTTTTACTAGGTGTTATCGATGAATTAAAGGTTAGAGATTCCACCGCTGTAAATCAGGTAACTCTCGCCGTCCGGACAAAGCTATGGATAGATGTAGGGGTGTATAACTCTGTTACCTGTGAGGTAATAAAGAGGAAGTACTCTACCGACAGGACGGCCGCTTGAGAATGACACGAGAGCGAGCTGACGAATCCGACAGAGGTATCGTGGTAAAGCTGAGCACAAGCTCGCTCAAAAACAGACTTTAGGCAGAAAACAGACATTAGCACAAGGTTTATTGCGGTTTCTGCCCCTTCTCAAGCTTTCACCCTACGTTGAATGGCTTTGTGGATTGACAAATACCCATCCGGTGGCCCAAAACAGTCTGGAATGACAAGATGACAAGCTCCAAATGATGCTCTTGGGGTTGGAATCGGGCAAGTGACGTCCTGTTAGTACAGCTGACTCTCATACGGCTGCAAAAAGAGGAAGCTCGAAGGTCAAAAAATTATTGCAGAGAACAAAAGAGAAGGTCGTGCTGGGAATCGAACCCAGGTCCCGAGAAGGTTCGACGTCAAATCAAAATCTCATGTGCTAACCCCTACACTACACAACCCTGGTTATACTACAAGAAAAAAGGTGTTACTTATTACCACATACTAGTATGTCGATTGCGATTCTGCATGGGCTGTCACCCACCCGATTTTGTGGCGTTTATTGGCTGTTGAAGTATCGGTGTGGGTTCTACTAGCTCTCACCTATGATGTATTCTACACTTTGTTCTGCGATGTACCCAGTTCACCAGCTCGATCACCACCATATCCCACCGATTCCAAAACCTCTAAATTCACGTCCCCCCTCACATACATACAAAGGCCTGTGATTTCAGGCTACTCTCTTCCTCGTGGGTATCCATAGTCAGGGCGGTGGGTACTCATACGCACTCAGTCATATGGCCTGTGAAGGATATCTAAGTCCACTAACGTATCTCGGACCAGATGCTCCCAAGTCCGTTCAGATATGCTGGTGAGATCGACTAGCACGAGATACGTAACAAATCTATTGGATACGCGCAGCTAGTAATGAAGGCGGTGCCTGCGATTTGCTTATACACTGCCTAGTTTTATGGATGCTTGTGTTGACACAGCATATTTCTTCGCTTTCTTAAAGATAGATGACTGGTGGCAGTTCACCCTTCCTCTTTCCCTGGTCTCGTGATAGCTTCTTGTCTCGTCTCCAGTACATTATCCCCTGAAAGCCCGAGGGTCTGGGAACGGGACTACTCATTCTGCCATATGCCGAGTTAGTAGGGGTGCTTGAGAGTTTAGATGTCCCCATACTTGATTTTTTGACGAGTACGTCAGTACGTCCCGGAGCTACCCTCTCACTTTCCGTTTCCCTCTTCCCTCTCCGTTTTCCCTTCCCTTTCCCCTTCCCTTTTCCCCCTCCCCTTTCCCCTTTCTTCCCCTCCACTTCCCTCGTCTCCCATTGTATTTGTTAAAAATCTCCCTCAAAAGGTACTTTAAAAGAGGTGTCGTCTTATCGGCCTCCAGCTCCTCCACTGAAATGCATCTTCCGGTGTTAGTTATGTATTCTCTCAGTTCCTCCAAAGTCGCATATATTCGTGGATAGAATTTTCCATCCTTAATGGTGTATGCTTTCATCTCCTCTTTAAAAACCTTGCTGTTGTGTTCTTCCAGCTCCTTAACAGCCGCCCGTCCTCGTGGATCGAATCTTTTATATTTCCGCTGATAGAATCTGGTGTTTCTGATGATGTATGCTCTCAGCTTCTCCACAGTCGCAATCATCATATCTCTCTTCATACGTGCACACATTTGCATATCCACAAGGTTGACGTGGGTGTTCACGATTACCTGCCCAAATCGTAGACATGTGAGCGGATTGCCTTCCAAATGGTATAGTATCATTAACACACCTTGCGCCTATCATCAAGGCTCTCCGGAATAGGTGAGATCCCAACAGCCTCACATAGCTTTCCCCAGGCAACCATATCGTCTTCCACCGTGCCAAAAATCTGGCCGAAATCCTCCGCTACTGCATTTCTAAATGCTCTCCACGCGGCCTCCTGTTCCTTGCGTGCTTTCTTGAGTTCAGGGGATTCTTGGCTATTGTGGATTTCCTTTTGTTCGTTGGTTTTGTTTTTGGGCTTGCGGGACTTGCGGGGCTTGCGGGGCCAGCCGGAGACGCGGCACAGGCGGCGGTATTCATTCCAGAACGGGGCAGTACGATCATGGGAAAAATATGGGTATGAGGCAAAGAATTCATTGATTGCGTCCTTGTAACTCTGTGGCTGTGAGGTGAAGAAATGGCGTTCGAAAGAGTTGAGGCGTGGGGTGGAGAGTCGATGTCCGAACGAACCGTGGTAAAGCTGACCATTAATATAACTGAAGTTGGGAAGGAGCCGCAAGACTTTGATTGTTTGATGGAGAGACTTTGCCCCTCCGCGATGGAGGAGCCGGGTACGAAGGAACATCGTAGTATTGTACCTATACCGCTGATGGAGGTTGGTTGACTATTGGTAGAGGATGAGTACCTTTTGCTTATGTTTTGTCGATGTTGTGGGTGCTGGCAAACAAGTTTAATAGAGTAGGAGGTCTATGTTACTCACGCCTAAGTAGCAAATATAGATCAACGCACCGCCAGCACATTACATATGAACGCGGGAAAAGCAGTTTGTTACACAACTGATGCGGCAGATCCGCTGTCAGAGTTGGGGTGGAAACCTAGTTTGATTGGTAGCAGTATCTTACGCAGGTTGTTATTGCGGGGTTAAAATACACCGAAGGGCATAAAGTGCATTTCCCACGTAGCGGAATAGTCTTGAGTAACTATCTATGGCTTAATCTCAGCCAATGAAAGCAAGTCCACAACTAGATATCAGACGCTAGAGCTAGAAATAAGTGTGTTTGTTTGATCGACAATCTGTGACTCTATGAAGTGCAGGAACCGATGCCAGAATGTTTGGGCGTACGAGTGACCGAAAGTGAGCGATATGTGTCGACCTCGAACCCGGTGGGAGAGCTGGGCCGCCAAGCTCGTCCTCTTTTGTTGCCTGAAAAAGTTCGTCTCGCTCACTTATGAGATAATTATGTCTGGCTGCCGTCAATTTTTGGAGACTTTTGTCATGGTAAAACGTAAGTAGACACTAGGTAATTTACCTTGTTGGGAACCATCTGTATCCCCCTAGTCACAAGGAACCCAATAGTCAAGTGGAGCACTTGCCTGCTGGGTCTTCGGTATTAAGTCTAACGATAGCTTGTCACGTAGGCCAATAGGGCTTAACGATTAGAATCAGTTTACTTGCTCATGGTCGCTGCTTGTTCTACCTAGATATCCTATAGAATTCGATTAGCTCTTCCTCTTCCTCGTCCTCGTCCTCGTCCCTTACTCACTCTTCCCGTGTCCCTTTCCCTTCCCTTTTCCCTTCCCTTTTCCCTTCCCCTTCCCCTTCCCCTTCCATTACCTCCTCGATTCTTCCCTCTATTCCCCTTGTATTCACCAATAATCTCCCGCAAAAGGTAACGTAAGAGAGGCTTTGCATAAGCATCTTCCAGTGGGTAGAATTTGCCATTTTCACGGGTATAATTCCTCAATTCCTCTTCAGTTTCATAAATCTTCGCTCTTTGCCCCATCCGCCGATACTGGTGCATATCCACAAGATTAATATGGGTATTCAAGATTGCCTATCTTTAATATCAGTAAACTTTCATGCAGGGAATAATCATAAATGCACGTTACGACGGCCCTCAAGGTCCTCGGGAATCGGCGATACCCCAGCAGTCTCACACAGCTTCCCCCAAGCGCCAATATCGTTCTCCTCTTTACCGAAAGCCGTGTCAAAACCTTGCACTACCGCGATTCGAAAGGCTTTCCAGGCAGCATTTTGTTCCTCATCGTCACGATCCCAGTTGAAGAAGTTGCACATGTCACGGAACTCTTGCCAGAAGGGAGCGTTGCGGTTGTAAGGATATTGTGGGTACTGGGCGAAGAACTCGTCGATTGTGTCTCCGGATCGCTGCTGTCTTGTCTCGGGGCGAGATGCAGAAGGTTTGTGTTTGGAGGAATTATGCTGTTGTAGGGCGTCTTTGTTGACGAAGTTGCGGTTGCATGGTGCACAGCGATGAGACATCTTGACTATAGCTGGATGGTAGTGGGGAACTCTCGTGGAATTAACGGAACTGCGGTGGTTGAGCTTTGATAAAATACCACCTTCCTAGGAGGTGACCGGCCAACGGCACACTACACTGCATGCAGTGGTGGATACCTTTCTTACCACAAAATGATCTGATGGCTACAGATAGCTAGCTAGCTACAGATGATCAGCTGGTTACAGATGGTCAGCTGGCTCAATATCTCTGCAACGGGTTATAAGATACCCAGAAGGACTAAGATGATAACCATAATTACAGCAATATCGGGGGAAAGAATGCATATATCTAAGGTGGCTGCTGCAATTTGGGCGGTTTAAATAGTATACCCAGAAGTAAGTCACTACTTCATTAAAGTACAATTTCTGTTCAGAGATATAGATACACAAGCCAGTCCTTCCTTCAGGCAACCTAGATTCTTCCTACTCGTCATTAACTGCAGAAGCCAAGGCCGATTCCAATTCGTCGCTCGGTAATCATGCAAGTGCAACTCACCAGTACCTATGAAACCTGACAATAAAGACGCCTGCTTGGAAAGGACGTGGTTTCGTGTTTGTTTAGTCTGTTTGTTCACTGCGAAATAAGCCCTAAGTTTTAAGCACGTGGATCCGAGTGACCACAAATGGATTTCAAACTGGTCTTAGGTATTGGTCAAAGTCCAGTCCGGATTGAAAAATTCTGTATACTTAATGGCTATTCAGACAGATACTTAACCATCGTCTCCTTCTCCACTCAGGTCTCTTCTTTCCATCCTTTCTCAATAACACATCTTCAATAACTAACTCCTACAGCCACTTCTATTATTCACTTCTACCTCTATATCTTATTCTGCTAATTCTACTTTTAACCAAATGAAGAACTCTTTCATCTTCCTTCTTGCCGGCACCTTTGCCGCCTCCTTCCTCGCTACTCCAATCAGAACCGGAACCGTCCAGATTATCGAACTGATCAACGATAAAGATCATGATAAATGCAACCTTGAGGAGGTCAATGCTAACTGAGATTATTAGCGATCAGGGGAAGATTATTTGGCGCAAGTGGCCCAAAGAGGTCTTCACCCAGCTTTCCAGTGGCTAGGTCATCTCGGAAAAGCCTGCGAAACGCGACGTCAAGCGACTCAAGGAAGTTTATGTTCGGATTCCCAATGGCCAGGTAATTTCGGAAAAGTTTGGAAAGCGGAACCTGGAGGGAGCATGCACTCAGCCTCCAACGGCCAGGTCGTCCCAGAGAAATTCGAAAAGCGCGACCTTGAGCAACTTAACGGAGTTTGCACCCAGCTATCCAATAGTCAAGTCGTCTCGGAAAAGTGAGCTCGAGCGACCCCAGGAGTTTGCAATCAGCTTTCCAATGCAAGGTCACCTTTCTCATCTCAGAGAAGTTCGAGAAGCGCGCATACACTGAGTTTTCGAATGGCCAGGTTGTATTAAAGAAGCTTAATGGCTATGATGTAAAGCAGCGTAGTAGCGGACAGGTTTTGGTTAGCGGTGGAAACTAGGTTGCTAAGGTTACTGCATATTTATTTATTATTGTGAAATAAAATGGATTGTATTCCTACTTCTAACTAGCTCGCGGTGTGACTTAGAGGCTAGCAGTATGATAGTTTATCTCATCTATCGAGCTTGACGTGTATAGGTGTATGAATACCTCACCTAACGGCGAATCTCATCGCAAACAACTCCATCATCCCACACTTGAGGTCCACAGAGCGAATTTCATCAACAATATTCTCATCTATTACTAGTAAAGACCGTCAAAATTCCGGGAAGCAATTGATCAGATACCGAAAATCTCGTATATATGTATACTCCAATTCCAACGCTTCCACTTCTTCATATATATACACGTCAGTAGCCGGCACTGGTTCTGACGGAGGTACAATTTTCCACCAGCTTGATTAGTTGGTGCCAGATATGCTTTTCGCATGCGGCAGAATGCCTCGAATGGATAGTGAGATGGATAGTCCAGAATCCAGATAAGTGCCGCTACTCACCGCCCACTATAGTCTTGCCTTACTTACCCCGCCTTTGTCACTCGGCAAATCATGGCCCTCCATCACGCTCAAGCCGCGCTGAATAGGGAATACGAACTCCCGTATTCCCATGACCAGCTAGCTGCAGCTCTCTACTTACCCGCGAAGCTGCACAAAACTACCGACGGCGCTTAATGGCGACAAATATCATGGACGGATAGTAGTTGCAAATGAGAAACCGCGGAAAAAATCTTAGAGGTATATTGAGTGACACGCCTGCTTTTGCGGATGAGAAACCACGGTAAACCCTAAAGGCCTGCGCATATGCATCCCAAACCCGAAACGGACGAGTCTCATCAACACTCACCCAACTACCTGGAGTCATGTCGGAAGTTGTACTTTTAAGTAATTACTGACAACGGGCAATTAATCATCATGATATACTCAGACTGATCACGGCGGACGGTTGATGCACATACTCGATCGGCTAATCAGACAGTTTATATTGTGTTGTTAAATAGTGAATTAGAACTGCTACAACGAGACTTGACATTGGCCGCTCAAAATAGACTTCAACAGTACTACTGGATACGGGATTCACTTTCGCTGCATAAATAAAGGTCGCTAGATGAGTGAAAGAGGTAAGCTGTCATTTCATCAGTCATCTCATGTCATTCGACGTCCAAACCAACGTTTCATTGCCTTAATTAATTGTGAGTAAAGCTTCATATATGACTTCATCATGTGATCTGTATGAAGCCTCGCTAGCTCAATCGGTAGAGCGTGAGACTCTTAATCTCAAGGTTGCGGGTTCGACCCCCGCGTGGGGCTAAGCTGCTTCATGTTTTGCTCCTTATGCTTTGGGAGACATACAAGCCGAATCTTTGCCGCATATAATATACAGCCCACGCGCACGATGCGGGCTGGCATCATCGCATGCGTATACGAGCGACAGACCCGCGGTCCCAATCAAAGAAATAGGTAATTCATGCCGCGTATTGGTGCCCACGGGGACACGCACTCACCCTAACATATTTAGGCGCCCGCCTGGTGTGATGACGAAAGTCGGAACGGACCGCATCGTGTTCATGCTTGCATAACCTGTACCGGTATTTGGGGCCGCTAGCTAGCAATAATGGGAGAATGTTAAGTATAGACGTCACACTCCGTCTCTGGTAGATAGGTAGATAAGATGCATCGGTATGGAGGGGGAATGGCATCTGATTCGGCAATTAAAACACTGGTTTGCGAGTGATATTTCTTATACTCGTTCCCCCACAGATAGCGTCCCGCACATCGTGATGCCATGGGGCTTCAATAGTGTACGTAGGCGAAAGGTAGTACGTACCTTGGCAGCTATGATATATTCTAAGAATAATTACAGATCAGGTGCGATTCCCGACAAAAGGAATTCCATCGATGCTGCATGCAAGACTGACTTTCATCGGCGTTTGAAGCCCATCGCATCAGCCGGTCTATGCGCGCCTAAGGCGGAGGTTTCAGTCATTTTTTGGGTATCTAGACTGCATAATACTTTACGTATACACGCCCAAGTTTGCCCGTTGATTCCGCGGAGCGACGGAGTGGCGCTGCGAGTACTCTTAAGGTAATTGCTCGTCTGATCGATCCCAGGCAGGGGAAGAAGAAAATATTAAGTTCTTTTAAATCCACGTGCTGGTGATACGTAGAGTACAGTGGGGGTAGAGAACTGCCTTCATCGCAACAAGATGCAAGAGCTCCAATCCGGAAGGTGGTCGAGTGGAAAAAGTAAACCCAGGAATACCTATCAGGTATGCATTGCCGCGTATCGCCAATCGATAACCTATCTGTGATCGACAAGAGGCTCAGGATGTGTGATTGGTGGTTGCACAGAAAAAAGTTCGTGCAACGACATTTAATAGATGATCTCCGTGGGAAACGCTGGATGCCGCTTATTGGCGGGGATTGAAGCTTGAGTTGTGGAGCCGTTGACATCGCTAGCGGTAACCCAGAGCGACTTTACGGATGCCGATGCCGGATGTCGGTATTAGTAACACCGTAGTATAGTGGTCAGGGTACTTACATGAATGTCAGGTACAGAAGTTTCATGGACGCAGGGTGAAGAGGCTAAAAAATGTGATATTGTAATTGATATTGCAGCCAACGTGTCGGGGAATTAATGGAAATGATCCCTACTTTATACTGATAACGGTGCTGAAGTTTGCCGGCTGTGTGTTGTTTATCCAAGTGCTGATATTGATATGCATGAACAGCATCGCATTCCATATGTCTCTAACATACCGTGACATTCCGTCCATAGTTTCTAGACCGTTCTTTGTGGATGCTAGGTGGTTGAAAAGTCCTGTGGAGTGACCTGTGGATTCGGTAGGACCGAAATGTTGTCCGAAGAGGAGAGATTGGTCTGATGTTTAGACGTTGGCAACTTAAGCAGTTATTGGACTGACCTAATCCTCGGGCATCGTGAGGTTGTCAGACCGGACCAGGAGTTAGAATCAGGAAATGTGTGTGAAGCGTGACAAACGTGCATAAGTATCGGTGAAGAAGCGCTTCGAAACGACAGATAGGTAACTTCAGAGGCAGAACATGTATGTCGATGAGGGATTGATGAAAATTTTTGTGCATTTGAGGGGTGCATGACGCAAGACTGCGCGCTCGCGAGGTGGGACATTCGGTAACTCCCAACCAACTCGCGTGTTCGGGATGCAAACCACTATAACCACTTGAGCACAGAGCCCGGACAAGGTACGTTAGTCTCGTGATGTCGAGAGGCAGAACAGATGGCGTCTCTTCTTGCTCAGAGAGAGATATGAGATGAGTGAGGTGATTTTGCTGGTCGTCATCATGAGATAACGAGACGCGCTCACCCTTTCTTATCCTCAAGTCGGCCACGAATCGTTCATTTAATTGACCAAGCACTGTAAGCGTCGTCTCGGCGCTCGGCTGGAACCAATAGCTCTTGTAGAGTTGCATATGGAGTACCTCAGAGGTGGTAGTACAGAGTACGTCCGCTATCAAGTGCTCTCTGCGGTAAAGTAACTGCTCACTCAACCATGCGTCCCTACTTTTTTTTTTTGGGCTGCGCTATTCTCACTTGCCCTTCGCCCTCTGACAAAGAGCCTCGGACCTCCTCCCGTCGTGCGCTTTTCCTTAACTACCTCTTCAGTCCTACCCATTCGTCCCTCTCCCTCCTCCTCCTCCTTCTCCATTCCTCCTCCATTGTACCGATTCAGTCGTTTCTGGAATGGTGAGTGTGTTTCACATCGACCCTCGAGGATCAAATTCTCCGTTCGAAAGCTCGGCGACAACTTGATCCAAAAACACCAGAATACCGGCGCCCTAAACCAGGCGCAGTCCCAAAGCTTCGCAACACCCACGTCCTCGGCCCCGGGATTTGCCATCTAAATAACCCGAAAGGCGCCGGACTACTTTTTGCAGGGCAATCCCTCCCTTCCCTTTTGTGGCGCAGAAATATCGCAAGTTGGTATAAAGCTCTTCCCTGGAGTTGTTTCCACTGTTTCTTCGCTCTTCATCCTAAAGCTCTTCGCCAGACACGACCGTCAAACGTCAGCGGCGCAACAACAGCAACAAACTTTCTGAGTGTAGCTTCACGCGACAACGATGACGACAACGGCCGATCCCCACCCCTCAAATCCGGATCACTCCGTCGATACACCTCCGTTGCTACGTTACATGCGGTACTACTATCCGCTGGCGCTATTCCTTTTCTTCATTGTTTCCCTCACAGCTTGGGGAATTGTCACGTCTGAATCCTCGAAGCCTACACCGCCGCCTGTAAATGGTATATACAACAATGGCCGGACATGGAAGAACGATCGAAAAATGCCTTCAGAACGGAGTAGCTTTAAGCGAATCGCCGCGAGATTTCCGGGCGGGATACCACGGCAGAAAGCAGCGGATGAGAAGAAGTTGGGTGCGCTTCGAAAAGCTGTCCTGAACTGGTTGTTGGCTGGAGTCCTGCTTACACTCGTGGGAAACGCGGCGAACGTGATCATGCACGCTTTGACTAAACGTGATTGGTGGTGCGGAAAGGACTATGTGGTAAGACAGAACTCTAGATCTTTCGGCCCTGCAAGGAACTTGTACTCGAACCTGGATTTGGCTGACTGGTGTTTTTTGGTGTGGTGGATCTAGATCTCGAATGTGGCACGGTTCTTCACATATGCACTACTTCTCATATCGCAACTCGATAGCCGATTGAACCCTACCTTTCCGCATCTCCTGACTTGGGTACTTGGGCTGGTGGGTGAAACGCTTTTGCTAGCAGTGGGAATCACGGAATACGAGAAAAGCTTGCAGCGCAAACCGCCGAAGAAACGACATATTAAATGGGGATCATGGGAGATTGCGGACCTTTCGATCGATGTTTTGCGGGCCGTACTACTGCTGATCTTGGTTGGCACTTACATTTTACTGATCGTCATTCCGCAACCACCCACCGAAAGAGGTAACGTAGAGGAGACCACTGGTTTACTATCGAGTGGAAGAGCTAGCCCCTCTGATGGCGAAACTGACTACGGGTCAATCCCCGTACACCGAAAGCATGGACTTCCGAAGCCATCCGCAAATGCTCCGGCAGGCTGGGGACGAAGAACAGTTGTGCGAAAACAGAGTTGGTGGGAATATCTAAGAGGATACGCCATCTTTTTCCCATATCTGTGGCCCAGCAAGGATCGCCGGCTACAGATTTTAATGGTCATCTGTTTTGTGTTGGTGATGTTGCAGCGTGGCGTCAATGTCCTCGTACCTCATCAGCTCGGAATCATTACGGATATCCTCAGTGGCGAGGATGGCGAAGGTACGTACGGTTTCGCGTAAACCTTTTGGTGGCAAAAACACTTTTAACTAACGGGATATTGTAGCGCGACTTCCATGGACTCAGATATTTTTGTACATTGTCTATCGCTTCCTGCAGGGTAATATGGGTGTTCTTGGCGCACTGCGAAGCGCACTTTGGATACCAATTGGACAATACTCATATCAGGCATTATCTACCTCGTCTTTTGAACACGTTCATTCCCTGTCGTTGGATTTCCATCTTGGCAAGAAAACGGGCGAAGTTCTCAGTGCTCTCAGCAAGGGCAATGCGATCAATAACTTCCTGGAACAGGTCTCGTTCCAGGTTGTGCCTATGCTGGTGGATTTAGCCGTGGCTGTTGCATATTTCTTAATTAAATTTGATGCGTATGAAAATGCCTGTATTCAGTTCTTTCTAATGCTGATGTACCAAACAGATACTATGCCCTGATCGTTGCAGTTGTGACGTTCGTTTACCTCTATCTGACGGTTCGCCTAGCTCAGTGGCGCGCCGACATTCGCCGCGAGATGGTAAACAAATCTCGAGAAGAGGATGCTGTCAAAAATGATTCCATGATTGCATACGAGACAGTCAAATACTTCAACGCCGAGGATTACGAATTTGGCAGATACCGGGATGCCGTCAAAGCGTACCAGAGGGCGGAGTATAAAGTGCTCTTGTCTCTCAACGTAATGAATGTGTCCCAGAATGTCGTGTTCACCTTGGGATTGTTGGTAGCATGCTTTCTGAGTGCCTATCAAGTGAATCAGGGGCAGATTAAAGTTGGTCGGTTTGTGGCGCTGTTGACGTACCTCGCACAGTTGCAGGTGAGAGCCCTCCTACGTTAGGTGGATATATGTTTTGAGGGCTAACTTACCGAAAGGGTCCGTTAAACTTCTTTGGTACATTCTATCGAAGTATCCAATCCTCTATGATTAATTCGGAACGCATGCTGGAACTGGTAGGCTCAAATCTTCCATTTCTGTGGATTAGCGCATGGGTTGACCTTTCTCTCAATAGTTCAAAGAACAGCCGACTGTTGTCGACAAACCGGGAGCCAAGAAATTGGAACGTTGTGAAGGCGAGATTAGATTCAGGAATACTGGGTTTTCCTATGATGGCCGTAAGCAAGCTCTTAAAGGTCTCGACTTTGCTGCCAAACCTGGCACAACCACAGCCTTTGTCGGCGAGTCTGGTGGTGGAAAGACCACAATTCTCCGGCTGCTTTTCAGATTTTACGCCGCGACATCTGGATCCATCGAGGTTGATGATCAGGACGTCGAAGATATCACAATCAATTCCCTCCGAGAGCATATTGGTGTGGTACCGCAAGACACCGTGTTGTTCAATGAAACAGTCATGTACAACTTGAAGTATGCCAACCCCAATGCCACTGATGAAATGGTGTTCGACGCCTGTCGGGCTGCCAGTATCCACGATAAGATTCTTGGCTTCCCAGATGGATACAATACCCGTGTTGGTGAGCGTGGGCTCCGACTATCTGGTGGCGAAAAACAACGTGTTGCCATTGCCAGAACTATTCTTAAGAACCCCAAGATCATTCTTCTAGATGAGGCTACCGCAGCTCTAGATTCGGAGACGGAACAACACATCCAAGCCGCTCTGAAGGAGCTTTCTAAGGGTCGTACCACATTGGTTATTGCTCACCGGCTCTCTACAATCGTCGGGGCAAATCAAATTCTGTGCATCCATGAGGGCAAGGTGGCGGAGGCAGGCACGCACGAGGAGCTACTGGCTTTGGGGGGACGTTACAAGAATATGTGGCACAAGCAGATCCGCGCAGCCAAGGTCGAGCAGGCGAAAGCCCGCTTGGAGGAGAACCTAGATAGTACTCCGATTGTGTCCTCGTCGGCCTCGTCGATCTCGGGAGAGCAGGTTTCGGGTATTGATGAGCTAGCGGACACTGTGTCGGTGATGCCGACGGGTCAGAATGTTGGTGGAGCTGGGCCTGCGTTGGAACCAAGTGTTGTAACACCGGCAACTAGAGAGGCGGAAGATGTGTCAGGTCCCGGTAGAACGGGACGGTCACCATAGGAATTGTAGAAAATACTGGCGATGTAAGGTGATGGCTTAATTGGATCGCCCTACGCTACGACATGATGATGGATGGGCTGTACGGGTACGCACAGAACATAAGGTTCATTAATCTAGAAACAATAAAAGCGGGTGACGAAATAGAAAGCGGGGTATTTCATCATAGCTATTTTTTTGGTTCTGTACTGTTCTTTGTTGGGAGTTTGGCGGTTGGTAGTGGTGGTTGGTGGTTGTCAGAAAAAAAGGCACAAATACAGTGTTGTCCGCTGCTACTGTGTACGAATTTTCTTGGGGGGGTTTTGTTTTTTCTCTTTTGAATGCCCATAATTGGATGTTCTCTAGGGAAAGTACAGTACTTAAGTACTTAAGTAAGTAGTAATAGTATTCTTTATATATTCTATATACTTTGTTGTGTTGGTAGGTTGTGCTCTGGAATGTAGTGTGTATGCGATGCGTTCTCGCGGGTATATACTATGCCAAAAACCCCCTGTTTATTGATGTGACTGCAGTGCGACATTTACCCGAGTGCAGCATGGCTTTTAGAGTACAGTGAGTGTACCATATTATTAAATTTAACATTTCAATTAGTGGGGAATAGTTCAGAATACCACAGTAATGCAGGATACCAGCAAATGTGACATTGTAAACAATTACACATTCATTTGAATGGGGTAATACCAGTGAATTGAGCAGTATGGAATATTTGCATGAATGTGGCATGCATTCCACATTCTCACTACATTACTGCAAGAGTAATAAACATGAGTACCTACATAGAGCTCTAACAAAACAAAGTAGCAACACACCACATGGTGTTGTAGTTACAAAGCTGTACTTATACTCAAGAGCATGTGTTCAAATCCCAGTATAAGTAGCTATGAAAATTTATTTTTGCAGTTAAAACAGTGGCAGCAGCTACCCGATGCATATGGTAGGCAGTAGGCAGTATATGCAGAGATGTGCAGACATCAAGAAATATATACATCCAGGGCTAGTGTAGTATGACTGCCATATTTCCATCAATGTGCATTGTTCTAAATGTGAGATCAATGTAGATTCAATGTAATATTAGTGGAACATCTCAATGTGTCCCTAGTGCTACATTGCTGTAACATTGATTCAATATTCAATACAATTTAGATTCTTACAAATTCTGAAATACCCCACAAGTTGAACTGATGTGTACATTTACAGAGAATCTAGCATTCATGCAGCACGAATTCGGCATTAATAAATGGGGTTTTTTTTGGTACAGTAGGTATTGTACTTTTATTTAACACGTACACATTGTTCTATATATGGGCTCCGTTTGGTATGCCTGGAGCAGGAGGCTGGGCACGAGAAAAACCCATCCCTATTGTTAATGGTTTTAGTGAGTTGTAAACTATATGCTCCAGCACCTCACTGATTTCAAGGATGATATTAATAAGAAAATATAAAATCTTACCCTTTCCTTCGGAAGAGTCTTTAGTTGCTGGGAACGCTTGTCATTCACCTTACGTCTCTGGCTCCGTGTGGCGCTCACTCCACTCACTTAAGGCTACGCTCCCTTTGAGTCAAGAAGACAGTTCCAACTCAAACCTTTCCTACGTTAATGGACCTTCTCGAATCTCAGTCATGATGACTGTTCCTGGCAGAAAATCATGCTCGAAAATCGGTTCCCCTGCACCTCTCATATTTGCAAGAACCAACTGGCGGAAATGCCACCTCAGGAGTTGGTCGGATACACAGTGTGGATTTGTAGGATCGCGACAGACGGGATCGAGGGTCCCCCCATCTACATCAATAGTATCAATACCAAACTCGATGATCTTGTAGTTGTCCTCGTACGATCAATATAAATAACGAATCTTAGGGAAGAACTCACATCCAGATTCACCGAAATCAAGTATTGATCAAACAGCTGGTGGATGTTCGATTGAAGTAGAAGCCCATTCTGCAGCGAGTTGATCTTTGAAACCCCATTGGTATCATCCATGTCCGTAGTCCAACGACCGTAATTGAACTGAATCCAGAGACTCTCTTTCTCAAGCGGAAAGACATGAGCCACCTCAAATGACGTCCAGATATGCGGACTCCTGTGCACTGTGCCTGAGATGATACACTTATTATCGCGAGCACGGATTCTGTCTCAAAATGCATCTTCCCGGCCGGACACACTATGTGAGATGATACAATGGACCCACTGTTTGTCACTGACTTAGATTTCATCTTCACAGTTGACCATATAGTCTCCCACATCGAGACGAGTACCAACCATTAAGACAACCCTCCCGGTATCCTTCGCAGAGACGCGAATCGGGGCAGTGATGACAAGAACGATGTCAAGCATCATGAGAAAGTCCCTCTCGGTAAAGGATCCATTCTGTACTAGACCTCCTAGGACGACATCTGGATTGGCTTTGTTAAAGAAGCGGACGTTGCGAAAATGGGAACGATGCCCGGACATCGCATAAAGACTGAGTGAACTCCGTCTATCGTCTGTAGTGTCTCTGTCTATCGAATGGTTGGTGGGGTTGAAGGGACTTCGTCACTTCTCCCAGAGTAAGGTGGGAACCCTCTCCTCTTGCCCGAAATTTATTGAGGGAAACAACATTTTGGAATGGTAGTAGCTTATGTAGGTGCAGGTTTCGTTTGGGTTAGTGTATTTGAAGTTATGTAATTTGAGTTATGTAAGTTGAGCTGTATAAGAAAGATAGGGTGGCGTTCCGCCTCTTCTTCTTCAGTGTGGCAGAGACAGCCTCTCGGTGTCTGGGTGGCCCTCCCTTTCCGTCTCCGTCTCCCTCTTCCTCTTTCTCTTTCTCTTCCTCTTCCTCTTCGCTCTCTACTTCTCTATCTGCTCACCGATTGTCGATAATAAGTGGGGGTTAAATTTTAAAACCCAGTACGATAAATTTCGGGCGTTGATCGAAGACTACTAAATACTTACCTAACAGAGCATTCACTCTGTAGTAAGTCAATAAGGGGGTCTGCAACCGTACCTATACTGGGCGACGGGAGAATACGGAACCAAACAGTAATGATGTTTAATGGGATATCAGGCTTGAGTCGTCACTGCATCCATTTCCTCGTGGGCTTCTTGGTTGCAAATTCTGATGTTGTACTCGAGATGAAATGAAATTGAACTTGCAAACGCGGTTGTTGGATATTTCGGAGGACATTGTACTTCATCCCATACTGACGGGTGCCAATAGAACGTGATCCAACAGCAACTGGCACCACAAAATAGCATAACAATCATGGCAGGATTTTCAAAAATCTTCAATATCCCCCATTTCTGTTATTTTTTTTATTCTTTTTCAATTGTATAAAAACTAACTTACCGAGAGGTCGTTGTTGGTCCTGATTTTAGTGGGGTTTGTCGGTTGCTAGTTGCTAGTTGCTTCACGTTAGTAGCACTGGTGGCGAGTTTGGAGGTTGGATATTAACTGAACAAAAACATGGGAAGGCCAACACGGTCACAGCTCGAAATTACTTCCAAGTTTTCAACCGGACAAACCAACTGATTTAGCCAATCGACTGTAGATCTTCTAGCAGCTGCGCGGTAAAGATTAAGAATTTGCTCGTATCCAGTCGAGATCAAGATCAACGGGATTATTCTCCGTGTGGCCAAATATTACAAGTGTATAAATGTACTCTATAACGTTGTATATACAAACGGATGGGCCATGCATGCCCCACGTGGGGGTCAGATCTGTCTGCGCCCAATAAAGGTGTACATGGGATGTCACTCGGCTGAGGGAACAATCTAGGTGTTGAGATACTGATTGCTAGAAGCCTTGTATATTCTAAACTACAGGAGTTCGTGTGACCTTATATACGGCGCTCAAAGTATGCCTTGTACGCATGCATGCGCACTCAGTTGGCATCTCCAGCTGAGTCTGGAACGACTATCATCATCGTGAGATCATGATCCCCATCAGCCCAGCTGAAGCCCATAAACCGTACGTCAGGGAGGCGGTCCATATATGCAACACTAGGGTGAATGAGGCCTTTATATCCACCAAAGATTCGGGTACGCAATTAGGAGAGCGTCTTCTAGGGTTGGTTCGTTAACTAAGGTGTACGGTCATTTTGTCAAATACAGTGTAATTTCTCTAGAATTGCTTCCAGCTTTTGCCAAATATACTCATCTGCAACCACTGCTATTCTGCTTTGGTTCTCCTAGTGAGGCCGTCTTTTAGAGCACATATGTTGATTAACCTATAGACCTCATCTATACGGTGGTGGATAGAATAAAATAGCTTGTCTTTCCGCAAGTTGAATTCTCATAGCTTTCTCTATCATCCACCGGCTAACCGCAGGTCTCTTATGTTAACGCTAACTGTTATTCTCAGGTAGAGGTGCTGAAAGATAGAAGCCGCCCACGATGAAGCCGGGGCGTGTGAGGGAAAGCTGCCAGGTATGATATCTGTGGCATCTTCTACCGGGGATATCGACGGTGTTGGCTGAGAAATTGGGAGGTTCTTCGTTGGGCAGAAATCAAAAAGGTGTTCATGTCCTGGTCACTCGGCCAGATAACTCCGGGTTTACTGTAGACCTTACCGTTACAGGCTAAATCACAATCACACTGGGAAAATTTGAGGGTCCCATAATTTACAACCCCCATAGCAAAAAAACATCGTAGACCGACAAGGAAAAAACAGAAGAGCAAACCCGCAAATGGACCAAAACCCACAAGTTTAACCCATATACAGAAGCACGTCATCATTGCCCCATCATCAATGGTATAGCGGCACGCACGCATTCATTTTTTTTTGGCATTAGTAAACCACCGCCTTCTGTGCCGACTCAACCAACTTAATGGCATCATCGTACGCCTCCTTGAACCCCTCCTCTGGCACTGCTTCCTCTCCCTTCTTTCCCTTCTTCCCGGACCCCGGCATAACCATAACCACGCTAGTTGGCCGTTTCGTCGCACCGGCAGCTCCAAGCTCTGCACGTGAGGAGACAAAGATGTATGGGATGCCGTGGTCCTCGCACAGCACTGGGATATGCGAGATGACATCCATGGGGGAGATATCAGCGGCGAGGACGACGAGGCCGTTGGAGAGGGTTGATGCGGATGCGTTGGTGACGGGGGATTTACGAAGTGCCTTGACGACCTCTTTCACACCGCGCTTGAGGCACTTGTTTTTTGCACCTGCCATGGATTGATTAGCCCAATTGCGGTAAAGGGGGAGGGGATGGGGAGAATGAACAAACCCTTCCTGACGCATTTCAGCACTTTCTTAGCCGCCTTCTCTTCTGCGAACGGTTGCGCGAAGGGCACGATTAAGTCTGAGGCTGGGAGTTTTCCGACGACATCAGCAATGGCCTTGCTTGCTACTGTAGGATCGCTAGTTCCATCGGTGCTCTTGACGGAAGCTTTCTCGGTCAGGTGCTCAAGCAGCGCGGAGGCGGCATCAGATTGTAGCTGCTTCTTCTTGTCTTTCTTTTCCTTCTTGGAGATGCGAGTGTTGGCGTCAGTCACGGGCTCTCCAAGCTTGAGTTTCTTGGATGATTTGTCCTTCTTCTCCTTCTTCTCTTTGGCCATTGTTGGGGAGGTGGAGTGGTGGTACGTGAGTAGTGCGTGGGTTTACTTGTCTGTGGATGTTATTCGAGATGGTATCGCAAAAATTTCGGGGGTTAGCGTGTGGCTTGGCGTGTGGCTTAGCGAAATTCCATGATCGAGTGAGAGCTAGAATGATAGACCTTCCCACGACCGGGGTTCAGAAGTGAACGTGTACGCTGTTGTGAGAACTTTTGAAGATACAAACGAGAACATCTGCAAGTGGAATGCTTCATTCATTATCCATTATCACTACTAACAACAATATGATCTGCAGGCCGCCGGTTTCTGGACAGTCGATTCTGTAAGTCACTTCGCACCAGTCCACTTTGTCCGTTCTCGCCTTTTTTGATAAAAGCTGTCTATATGTGGTCTGTTATAATTTCGCCAGGTATTGGGCGACAGACCACCAAAACCATCATCTTTCTAGACTTTCTCGGCCTATTCCTTTGAACAGAAGTCGAGTGCGTCCATTAGGTCCACTAAAGCTCAGTGTCTATCTTGTGCTGGCTATGGTTGGTAATTTTCAGTCTCTAAACGCTCGAATTTGCAACGTAGCATATCAACACGATAGGTGAGTATAGTGTGAAAACGAGATTATACTGTACACTCAGAACTATTTCTCCAAGTTACAACCCATGAAAGAATCTATGTTGTTTATATATTGACATTGAAACAATTCCATTCTCAACACCCCTTCCCTAGTTCCCATAGCAGCAATTGCACGAGATGACTATGGAACGCGAGAACCTATGGCAACTATTTCCTGGCACAGAACTCCCGGGCTAGCTCCCAGCCGCACACTACCTTAACACCATGCTCTCAGGTACGCTCAATGTTTGCTGCACTCGATATCAGGTGCACTCGATGCTATGTGCACTCGACCCCATACTCCCGGAAACGCCTAACTCCAGCCCGCCAAAAAACACAAAATTGGCTGCCGCTCGAGGACAGCTTGGCGGGTTCATGATCTGTGAAGCTGAGAATTTAGAGTGCATTGAGTAGATCATTTAACATCCAACAAACATCTTAATCAGAGAAATATTCATGGAGTTGACATAGGTGGATAGTGGAGTTGATAGAACCATCCGTGGTATAGCTATCCACCACCCCATGTCAACTCCATCAGTTGTGGTCCGATTTAACCGCTTGTTTGACGTCAAATGATCTACTCGATGTGTTCTAAATGTTCATTTCACAGATCATGAATCCACAGTCATTCTCGAGCAGCAGTCAATTTCGTGTTTTTGGAGCGGGAGAGCATGGAGTCGATGCACTTGGGAGTTGCGGACTGCAACGCTGCTGGATGCACAGACAAGCGAAGTGACGGGTGAAGAGTGGCAGGTGACTAAAATCATGATATCATTCAATATCTATTGGCATAAACACTATCTTCCTGCTAGCTAGACCGCGAGTTTGCCAACGTCACCACTTGGGGTCAATAATAGGATCTCACGATGTCTCATAGCCATAGTTTTGACAACTTCACCCACCTCTTCTTGAACAATAGTGGACAATCAGATCTTGGGGAAAGTAGATGGCCGCCGACCAAAGCCATAATCGCAATCACTAGCTTCCAAACCCGTCAACGTATCACTATCCTCCTCCTTCCCCCCCCCCAACACACTGCATATGCACACCAATGGCATTCTCGCTTGACACTTGACACAATCCAGTGTCCTCATCCCCATCCAAAATAGCTCACCCAGCTCAGTTTTACAATCCTTGTTATAAAAACCCACCTCCAGAACCGTGTCTACGCTCGCGGCCCGCAGCGCCGGCCTTTACGACGTCACAAGATCAACGACACCACATCATTCGGTACCAACGCGTACTCGAAAGATAGTTTACGCTTTCGATGTGCCGTGCCCTTTAGATGGGCCTCTTTCTCCGTTTCAGGCATCGAACGACCACAGGGCTGGCATCTCCACGATGGATGTGTCGGAACCCATTTCGCGCTGGGAGGGGCTGGAGCAGAGGGCTTACGCCGTAGTTGCAGCGACCGTGTATGGCGATATCCGCGCAGATGCAACTCGAGCTCGTTTTTGCGGTGCTCGTTCCCTCACGGTGATGGCTATGCCGAAGATCTCCCCCCAGTGTAACAGAGAGGTCGTGGATTTCGAGCTCCCATATATCGGCTTTGGGAAGTTGCTGCTGCTTTTTGCCTTTGACGGCGGCTTTGCCGCATGCTGCCTTCCGGCCAGATGTGACTCCCTCTTAAACAATGACATGGAGATGTCGCAGACGTTGCAGTGCCATTCCTGCGCCAACCTGACGTGACGCTTCCCCGCAAGATGTAATTTCTTCTTAAATAATAAAATGGCCATGTCGCAGATGTCGCAGTGCCATTCCTGCGCTAACCTAGAGTGGCGCTTTCCCGCCAGATGTGCCGCCTTGTCTGCATTTTCGACAGAGAAGCGACAGGCGTCGCAGTACCAGCGTCCAAGGACAGTGCGGAGGTGTGGTTTGCCTTGCAGATGCGCATCCATCGCGCTGGCGGACATGGAGCGGTCGCAGATGGTGCAAGTCCATTGCTCCACCGGCTTCGACCTTGTTATGGCGGCCATTGGGACAACAGATGAGAATGACAGGACCTATGGCTTTCGTTAGACTACTGGCACTCGAATCTTCATTCGTAGAGCGCTCCTCAGGCCCTCCTTCAAGGTGGTGTTACCTTTTAACAAAAGACTTGCGAATGGAGTTGTGCCCAACACTATATATTGGGTTCGGTGTGAGCGGGGTGATTGGGAAGGGGTTCGGTGTGCTTCATGCAGTGAAACACCAAGCTGTGGGGTTCTAAGCTGTGTGATACTTCATGAGACACCACCATGAAGGTATTCCATTATGGCCGCGAGTGGCTGTGTTCGTGGCTGAGTTAGTGGTAGCCTGGACTGGAATGAGGAACCTGCCGGCGCCCTCCCTGATCCCAGAGGTTCCGCCTGGCAACAACGCCGATGGTCACAACCGAGCCTTCATAACTACTGGCATGGGGTTTAACTACCTATGGGGTCCTTTCACTCTCTTCCAAAAGCTGTAGGGATCTACCCCAATCCCGAGGTCAGGTGTAAAAAGATCTGGACCACCTCAATTCGATTATGACGGATTTCACATATACTTGGGATCACCCCGGCCGTGTGCCCAAGAAACCTTTGAGACCCCGAGAGATTTGATGGACTATATTTTCCGGCATTTAATGGCACATATTTCTAAGATTGAATACCCCTAATGTTTGCAAGGCCATGAAGGTTGAGAAGAGGTGGTTGTCTATTACTATGTTGCTGGCATTCTAGGAGATGAGGCATGAGAAGAGGGCTTTGCGGGGGACAGCCGCCGACATGGTATAGATCCATCGTCGAGAACTGGACCTCTGGCGCGCTGGCAGGGTACTAACTAGTCAATAATGCTGCCAGCAGCTCCGGCTAATCAATTCAAAGAATGGGCGGGCTTACCGGGGTTATATTTTGTAATGCATCGCGCAAAATTGAATGAGGATATTGTACCGAGCATAGAAGATTGGTTGGTAAAGAAGGGATACGGACGCGGGGGATCAACCATCTCCGCACCAACCTTCTCCCGATCCCCAACGGATGGGTGTCGTCGCCGGGTAACCAGTGGAGTCGTCACCAGTTAAGAGTGCCTCTCCCCAGATAGCCTACCCCCGAATTCTGCTGCCTTCCGTCACAATGCTGGAATCTATCACTACCCACCTGAGATCATCGGTAAGGTCTTCCGCTCGCTAGACTGTGTCACGCGGCGACGCAAAAGTGTCGACTGATGTACGATGTGTGGCGCGACAACCGATCCACACTATGCAAGACACTAGTTTGGAATCACCCGTTATTTAGCAATACTGCAGGTATGATCAGGTGCCGAAAGGCGTGACGCTGGTTGAGAGTGCAAAGCAGCTGGAGAGAGCGCGTCGAGGTGAGTTATGATAAGTACTGCCGTTGTTCGTTCTATGACTTTGTTAACGTATGCGAGTTACCTAGATTACGATGAACATGAAGATGGCTTTGTGGCTGCCCGTAGGATTTACACCACCGCATCCCAAGTTCGCACCACCGTGCCCGATATCATCTGGCAGATTGGCGAGTACTGGGAAGGACAACTACCGTGGGAGTACCAGTCACCGCCAGAGATTGCCTGGCGGCGCTACGCAGAACCCACTGTCGGGTGCATGCTCTATCGTCTCCTGGTCTACCACAACCGCGGAGTGAACTTTTTTTTCAGAGGAAGCTCAAACTTGCAAGTTAACGGTGAAGTTGTTGCAGATGAAGGATTGTGGGAACAGACCAATTTTGTTGCTTGTCACTGGAAGCCGAATTGGAGTTTCCCCAATGTAGGGCCGCTGGTGGGGAACCCTGAACGCTGCGACTGTGCTGAAGACCCGGACATGGACATGGGGCTCTGTGATCATAAGGAGTGGAGATCACTGGTGCACGCTATGGAGGACGATTATGTACAGCGAATGGAATTGAGCGAGTCGGATGATGACGACTGGTAATCAGAGAGCTAGGCGGTCACATACATGCACATCACAGTAGCTTTGCGGAGTGGGTATTATAGCTAATAATTCTACTACGTTACCCTTTCATTGCCAGTTGTAGACATCGGGCCCGACATCGGATTTCCTGGTAGCCCCGCGATACCAAGGTACGATCAAGTCCTGCTCGTTTTGGTTCTCCCTTGTGAACACTCTCGCCAGAAAGCCGGCGGCAACCCTTTCTCGCTCCCCACGCCCATCCTTGTAATCCGTTTTATAAACTACTATTTAGGTTACGGTTTTGAATGGGGTTACGACTCTGATACTGCCACATACCTAGCCTCGCACGCTTTCTCCGACCCTTCTCCTTCTGTGGTGGGATTGGCATGGTGAGCACGTACACGTGCGTTTAGGTACGGCCTTAGGCTTGCGCTCGTCACCTTCATGTTTAGATTGCTCCTATTCTTCAGACCAGACCTTCACTTCTCCTTTCACTTCAATAAAAAGAAAATTTAGTGCCCTAACACTCATTCTCCAAGAATGACTGCCAGCAGATCCCAACCGGCCGAACAATCAACAACCGCGTTCGAGTACACTTCAGGTCAAGAAGTTCAAATCACTAAGTATTAAGTAACGAGGGACAAATCACCCTATACAGAAGGCGCGGATATCAAGTATGTCTTCAAGCGGGGGCGACCAGACCAAGCGTCTGAGGTAGGAAACATCAGGATCTCCAGTTCCTAGCTCTGCTGACCTTAAGACAGCTGGGGACCGGATAAGCGCTTCCATAGGCCAAGAAGAGAAGATGACTTAGAAGCATGTTTTTTCTTCTTATGGCGACCCGAATTTTTCTCTAGCCATTTATGAAAAGTAGTGCTGACTTCTACAGTGACTATTAGTGCTGGGCACGAAGCGAATGGAAGTCGCGAACGCGAGTGTTAAGCTGTCGAACGGCTGTTCGGGGGCAATTTACTCTGGGATGTCGTCAGGACTGTTGAACGAAACCTTTTCCCTCACAGTGGTAAAATGTGCTGAGTACCCCAACTATTCGCTGAACTGAAGCTACTGATGGTACTGGAAGTTAATCTCGCCCGGTAAAACCAAATACGGGAATGTAGTGAAGGCCTGTTGGTGGCAACACACATACGTCATTATCCTTGCATGAAGTCACTGGAGCCAATCAGAAGCACGCGCCAAAATCAGTAACTTCAGTTTGCGGATAGTTGGGATTTCACTACGAGGAACAATACCTCTTCTTGAATGGGGTAAATAAATCTGTCCCCCAGCGCAGGATGGAGCGAGGGATAACAAAATCAACTTCAAAATATGACAAATATATAGAAATACAGTCAGAGAGAATTCAGAGAGAATTTTAGGCTTTTCAGATCCAAATAACATGGTGTTCCTGTTGAGTTTAAGTGAGCGGGTCAGGGTTATTTGGGAAATGTTGCGTCAAGTAGAGACAATGTGCGAGTAGTACTTCATGAATTCAACCAGTTCTCGTACAATTAATCTGCAGTTCGGTTCAGGAACAGTAACGAATTGTCACCTTATGGTCAACATGCGGGTTATATCTGTGATTTTATTCGGCACAGGTCTTTGGAGTGGCAATGCAGGCCACCGATCAAGCTTCGTTTGGTGGTTGTTTCTACAAAAGGCATTTCAAAAGTGCACATGCTGTTGTCACTATACCGAGCACCTTGCGACGCCACAAATTTCTAATTTCTAGCTCATTTTGTAAACGACGATATATGCATGAGTTGAAGCTGAAGCTATCATCCATGGAGGCCGCAAATAGCTCCAAATGCCAGGACAATCAGAATGGACTGCCTGCAGTCACGGCATATACATCTACACACAGTACCTCTGGCCTGCCAGTTTAGAGTATATGAAGATGCAATAAAATCACACGCAGACCTCCATCCCCGGCAGTAAATCCATAGATCATATCAAGCTTTGCTCACGATCGAGTGTCTAAGTGAAATCGGGGTGGCAGCGTACCATGACCCCAATATCGATAATCCTATTGAGCAAGCGTTGAGGTGGGAGAGAACGGTATGGCAAGTGTTTCAACTGTTTTTCTGTCAAAGTGAGGGCTTTTTGACAAAGCTGCAGTCACTGCCCATCAGTATCGTTCTCATTGGTATACATGCGAAAATCAGCGAACACCAAGGCAGATCGAATGTTATTGAGGTACTCGACGGGAGTATTGGCCAACGCTGCGAAAGATGCTAAACTCCAGAATTGTATTTCGAAGGGAATAGTACTAAATGGATATCAAGCAAGAGGATTGGTAATTGCTCTTGTATGCCAGACGTACTTTTTTCGCTTTTCGCCTAGCAAGCTTGCGAAATTCTGCTAGTTTACACATTTTTTACCTGCGCAGGATTCGAAAAACTTGTATTGTATAAATCCGGCCTTGAGGCGTTAACGCCGAGTTTAGTCGGACCTGAATGGCTCGGACCCACAATTCCACGCTGACTGTATTCTACTGGAAACCTCTCCGTCCATAGGCACGGTCTTCTATTTTTGCCGGGTTTTATTAGACCAAGCTTGCGCGGTTTAAGAGAGTCAAGATTACAGGCTACGGGTTTATATTGTAAGGAGCAGCGACCAAATAGGACCTGAAAGAAACTCGAAGCTTTGGAATAAGTGCATAGATTCAGTGGTATCAACCATCACCGCCACCTTTAGCTCCGTACGAGACCGGTATAGGGAACTGCAGAAGAATGGTGAGGTGCGCCTGTAGCAAATACTGTGAGTAAACATGTTGATATAGCAATGTATTGGTGGTGCTATGAACCGTTTGCTGCAGGGAAGTGGTGGAGTTAAGAATTTTCGGACTCGGTGAGAAGAACACGCACTCCAACTGTTAGAAACCACGGAGCCTGTCATCTGGCAAGCTCTAACACGATGCAGAATATCGAATCAAAAGGCGAGACGCGGGAACAGCCAATGACTGTCAGGAACGCCCGGATTGCCTTTGAGCGACCTGTGAGGACGAGTGACGTAACATGAAGGTCTGTTTCGAAACGAACGGAAGGCAAGGATGATACAAAACGGTACGCATCATAATATACAGGAGGGCTCAAGTAAGGAGATGAGAAGCGTTTTTGTCGCTATGTGCTTTACAAAAACCAATTGTTGTTGTGGACGGCGATCTAATCTTATCCATCACCACATCCCCGCTTCTGCTCATCCCTTTCATCTCGTGCCAATTCCGGGAACCCGAGAAAATATGCAGGGTCTGCTGAACTGCCGGGCGGTGAGGTGAGGGACCTGTTGACCCCCGCATCAACTTGTTAGGAAAAGAAAAAAACAAAACGCCCTGCAAAAGAGGAGATAGCGGGGATCATGTGTTTTGGAGGGGAGAGCCATTATGATTCCCGACGAAATCACGTTGTGGGGGAAGGAAGAAAACTGTTTTTCGGGAGTGGGGTATGGGATGGTGTTTCAGCTGAAGCGGAAAAGACAGCCAATTTCTGCCGCCAAAAATCAATTTGATGAGATAGGCTGAATGACAGATGCCGTAAGATCTGACGTAGACAATATGGCAGTTGAGTGAACGAAGATGAGGAGACGAGAGTGTCAGATAGCTTGTTCTTCCTCTTTCTGGTTCTCTGTACTCAGCGCATGTAGGTACTGGTGTACTCGGTGTAGCACATGTACGAGCAGGCTGGGGTACAGCTGCCGCCTGTTTGTCCTACGATCTGAAGACGGCGGGCGGTTGTTGGTCCGCAGATTCCGGAGGTTTGTGATGTACGGAGGCACTTAATATACGCGATGAGTCGTTTGGGCGGTTGCACAAATGATCGGGAAATATATTCGCCTTCAGGGTCAGCAAGTCATGGACCAAAGAAGTGGTGGTGTAGTGAGACGACTGGGAGTTTGTCAGTTCTTTCCTCGTGGCTATCCGAGAGTCTGGGTGGGTGGGTGATGGGTAATAATTTTAGCGTAGGGGCGGTGCGCGGTGCGGGCGTATGGGATCTAAAAGACCCTGAACCTTCTCGCACCCCTTGCTTTCCCTTCCTTTGGATTCGATTCCTCGTGGACAGGAGGATCTTTGAACTGACACCGCCACCAACAGCCCAACCAACCAACTGACCACCAGTGACAGTCACCACTGACAGTCAGTGGTCACGATACGAAAGGGGAAAAAGGAGTGGGAAGACATAAAGAACTGGAATCTGGAATCTGGACTGGAACGAGAAAAGCTTTTCCACGCTGCACCAACGCCTTCGGCTACCTCGACATTCACCAGCAAGCACCCACCACCGTTTTTTAACTCTAGTATTCGTGCGTTTCGTGGTGCTCGTACCGTACTGTGCTATATTGTGGATTGAATACATTTTCGCAATTTCAACCAATTCCCAACAGTTGGAGTCCCCTTTTCGAGCCGCCCAAGAGAGAGGATTTAGCTATTACCTCTTCACCTGTCTCGCCGACTTCGGCCCCCATTCGACCAGAAGCTTAAAGCCTGAGAAAGGATCAGAATCCGGCTATTCTGGCGTCATTTCGGAAAGCCCTGTGGAAAATATATAAGCTCTCAGCGACGACATAGTGCATCGACCCCAACCAGCAACGCAGGAACTGCACTATATACCGAACAACAACCACTCTCTTTCGAGAAGTAGAGAGAAACAGAAGAGGAGCTTACCTGTGAGAGGTTCGGAATACTGCCTTGCATAGGCTTCGGGTTCTCCTTTGCATCTCGTTCCAGGAAACATCGAGATCGATCATCCTCGCGTTATTGTGTGCCGCTGCAGATTGGTGCAACCAACTTTCATCACTTCCCCCACCGACGCACCCCACCAACTTTCGCGCAGAGATGCCTCATTCGACTTTCTTCTCAACACCTCCTCCGCCAATCCCCGAGGCGAGGCCGTTGCCGCCGGTAGATACATCACTCCCCATACGGTCATCGTCGGATTTCCCTGCTTCCTTGAAGTCACCCAAATCTCCAATCAAACTATCCCCTGCATTATCGCCTCTAAGAAAACGTTTCCTCCTCACAACCCACGGTCACGGTCGATCAAAATCTGCGTCAGCCGCTATGTCGCTACCACCAACCTCGATTCCCTCTCTCGCTCCGCCATCACCAACATCAAACTTACGACGTCGCTCACGAGAATACGCTCCCCCGCTCCTTCGATCGTCGAGCTTACCACTAGTAATACCTGAGGGCGAGCAATCGCCGTCGCTGATGATGACCCCACCAACACCTACAACACCCCCCGCAATCCACAACCTGAGCGGAATTCCGCGAAGCGCATCGCCTACTCGTATCTACGCTAGCTCATTATCTCCGGCAAGTATAAGGAGCGGATACCACCCGGGCTCCTCGTTCTCGCCAAGGGCTGCAAGTCCACCGTCATACCTAGTGAATGAACCTATGTACCCTGGCTCATCAGCATCATCATCTTCGCCAAGTACACCCACATCCCTTCGGTCGCGATCGCCCTCGATATCTAGTCTTGAGACAATACCGGACACACCCGATGCAGAGCAAGAGGCGGTGGAAGCGGAGCTAAAGGAAGCGATGGTGCGAAAAGCGGCAAGACTGGAGAATGAAGATGAAGAAGATAGCGCCCTTAGTCGGAGGAGACGGAGCATGGATTTTGAACGTGGAGGTTCGAGGTGGGGCGCTGGTGATAAGAGGAAGAGGTGGAGCGTCTGTGGAGGCGAGAAAAGGGGCGATCTGGATCTGGAGACCATCTGGGAGGAAGTGTTGAATACTGCTGAGGCGAACAATTCCAACATTATCCGACGAGATGACACCGAGGACGAAGAAGATGAGGAAGTTGAAATTGAAGATGAGGAAGTTGAATATGAAGATGAGGACGAAGAAGCTGAAGATGGCGAAGATGACGAAGATGACCAAGGTAGCGAAGATGAAAAAGACGACGAGGGCATCATCAGGGAGGAAGATTAGATTTCACCCACGCCTCATCCTTTTTCTCACCACGTTTCTTTGCCATCTACTTCTTAATTCCTGGGTCGACCCTGGGAGCTTCTTCCTCTTCTTCAGGTCTGCATTGTTTGTGTGTTTGTGTGTTTTTTTCTCTCCCTTACTTTGATTGGTTTGAATGTGTAATTGACGATATGATTGATTACGAATACCCCCTCTTTGTTGTTTCTTCTTCAGCATGGCTTGCGGGTTTTTTGTTGTCTTTTTTTCGTTCTTATGGAGTCAGCAACCGTAACTGTCGCTTTTGGTTTATCTTCACTTCTGTGTACTTTTATGAACCAGTGTATGTTTTTGAGGAATACTTAGAGAAGGGGATGTGTGTGATGAAATTGGAAAAGAATGTTTTATGAGCATTCATCACAGTTGCAAATCTGATGGAGTGAAGTGATTGAGCATGTGAGAATTGAAACCGGAGCCTGAGGTCACGCATCGTGATGTAAGGGCACGCTCGACGTAAGGGCACGCTCGACGTAAGGGCAGAAGTGAGGATCGGCTGGGTGATACTCCGTGATGCTAGGACTCCCAATCCGGATCTGAGGATGACAATATCCCAGCAGATAGTGGAGGCGGGTAGACTCTGCAGCAGCCCAGTATTTACCTCAGGTCCAGACCTGGCACCCAATTGTTCCCGGCAGATATTGACATGTAAGGTGCACGTGGCTTTGGTAAGCCCAAGTTTCTGTTGGAGGGAAAATGTGCTGAAATGGACCTTGTCCAATCGACCTTGATGAGAGGAACCCGGGTCTGCGAAGATTATTTCAGAGTTTGTGAATTTTCAGGATGGCTCTGCTCTCGTTCCCAGAATCTTTCGTCGCTCGCATGCTCGATCGTCAAAATGGGCTGAAGTCGGCCTAGGTTTTGGCGGGGCCTTCACAGAAATTTGAGGCGGGCGCCAGCTATCTCATACTAAAACCGGCGCAAATCTTTGGCTTTTGTTACCGGGCTTGAGGAGCGAGCAACGAAAATAGCCGACCTTAGGCGAAACTAGGCTAGAGCAGGTAAAGTTAAAGGTGTGAGAAAAGCTTGTGCTTTATGGTTAAACCCAATTTAATTCAAGCGAGTTAGGTCTAGTGGTATAGGTTAAGTAAGTATTCTAGTCTGCCATGCCGCCGTATCCGCAGACTAGCGATATTTGTGAGCGACTTCTGCAACTCGGGCTATGTTGTTTCGTGAAAGCTACAGGTTATTTATATTGTAAATTGGACCATTGAAATAAGCCCTGTCACGGGAAGCTTTGGCCAAATGCTGCTCTTTCACCCACCCCACATTTCAAGAACGACATCAGAGCCTCTACCAAGTCCCCTGCATCTCTTTGCGAACTCCTCCATATCGGCCATTCACCCATCAGTGCAAGAACCATTGCTTTGATATCTCCACATCTAAATGACGTTGTCTGTGTAACCCCTGTCATTATTGTCTCACAAACGCGCGGATCCCCCTGCTGATACGCGCTCCTTTGTTCCTCCAGCATCACTCATACCCTTGAACCACGAACAACCTCGATACTTTATATTTCGCCTCTGATTTCTCGCAAACATACCTCCATCACAAGCGAATCACATCTCTCTTGATGCGATGCCTCCAAAGCGAAAAGCGACTCCCGAGCCCGACGCATCACGGCTGCTGCCTAGGCGCCTTCAGCCTACCTCCAGCAAGATGTTAGCACCCCCACCACCACCGTTCTTCCCCCCGAGCACTCTTGTTAACAGAAATAGAATCAACCGTCTACGACTGGACCTCATTATCGCCAACCTTGAGGTTTCCCCTGCCGCTATGGCACTCCTTGCCGACCCTACCTACGAGAGCAGAGTTTTGCTGGGGGAAATATTGGCGTCATGGTATAGGCGGACAATCGTTGAGCCCGACGATTCCGGCGGCGTGCCTAGGGACGTATACTCGGTTGTTGTCTCTCATGCGGCGAGGTATCCAGAGAGGTTTATGCTGTTGCTGGAGGTAGTGGAGCAGAGGAGGAGGGGGGAGAAAGGAGAGTCAATGGTTACTGAGATGCAGAGAAGTACAGCGCTGAGAAGTAAGGCGCAAAGATCCCCGGGGGTTACCGGGGGTAGAAACCTGGTGGTTGAAGACTTGGGTCAAGAGGATATGGAGATGGATCTTGCGGAGACAGAAGAACCCTGCAAGGTTCCTGTCAGGGACAGCAGTCAGCATGATGAAACTATGGGTGATGCAGGCCCCGCAGTAGTTTCTGATCATTTACACCCACCACCACCGCCGCCACCTCCTCCACCATCTCTCACCCCCCCTACCGACTCCAGCAAAACCCAGCAGTCTCCTCCAAAAGTCACTGCGAAAGAGTACGTTTTATCCACAACCCCATCGACTCCCACACTAACCGTTTTCTCAGGCATCGCCGGCGCTGTCTCGACGCAGTCCTCACAAAGCTCTCATTATCACCCAACATCCTGTCGCTAATACCAGAGCCCGACAAGCTCAACGAGGTGGAAAGAATATTGAAGCTGTGGTACCGGGGAGTTGGAGGGGATTTCTTAGAAGGGTCTATATATTCTGCTGTCGTGCAACACGCATTGCTATCCGACGGGAGTGCTAAGAAGTATAACGCCGTACTTAAGGCTGCGGATCGGAGGAAGTGGGCCAAGGGCCGGGGGCGCGCAAAGTCGGGGAAACCTTTGCAGGAGAAGGAGTAGGCGTGGAAATCTCGAACATGGTGATTTGGCACATCCATGGGCATCGCCCGAAGTGGTAGATGAGTTGACGGCAAAGGGAGATATTTGTGCCCTCCCCTTGTGTACACTAACTATGACATTAATGGCTGGATGAATGAACGATTTGATGACATTCAAGACTGGTTTCGACTCAGATCGGCCCGTGCTAAAGGGTGGTGACTAGCGGGCGGATTGGTCACGAGTCCGTCATGCACGTCATACATTCTGGCCTTGGCTTGCTTCGCGTCATAGTGCTAATGTGTCCCAATCAGCCCGAGGATATGGTTCTTCCCTTTTTTGTTTTTCGTGACGACTTCGCTGCATTCAGATTCGCTTGTTACATCTTCGACCATCGATGCGCACGACTACGATGAGGCATTTCCAACATTATGAAACGGTATTCATGAATTTATTAGATAATGATAATGAGTGCATACCAAATTACAACAATATTATCGAGTGGGATATCTCTAGATTGATCTTCTACGACTTGAAACTGTAATGCATTTCAAAAGGCGGTAGGGGATTGGGTTAGGAGGTGAGGAATATAAAGAGGAAGACAACAGGATAAGTTTATGGATTAACAGTAGATTGCTATTCGGCTACTACTCAACTTCCCCAGGACTCGATTTCGATTCTAGAGTAGATAAAGTATCTACTCTCTTCCCCTTAACTTCTATAAAGTCTTCTTGCTCCCCCAGTACCCGCAGCACCGGCAATTGGACAGCACAACAAGCTCCTGGGACGGATATGTACAGTATAAGAATGCTAGCCAGGAGAGAATCGAGTTTTTTCGTCCAACACTATGGAATATTCACGAGCAAAGGAGAGCAAAAATTTGGAATAAATAGCTGCACTAATTCCCCCTAAGCCCAACCGGGCAAAAAAAATAACTACTTCTGCGCCCTCTTCCTCTCCTCCTTGTCCTTGTTCTCTCCACCCTCCTCACTATACTCCTTATTTTCACCTTCTTCCGCCCCTATCGCCTTGAGCATCTCCGGCCATTCCAGCCATCCAAATCTTCTTGGGACCTTGATAGTGACCTCCACCCTTCCGGCGGGACACCCTGAGTCCCCCAGATCTTCTCAAAGATCCCTCCGAGAAGAACCATAGGGGGTCGTCAAGATCCTCGTCCTCGGAGTACGATAAGGGAAGGGACAAATTGGTCTTACACAACATCAAAAATTACACGATTCCAATCGGAATCTCCACCCCGCCATTTATAATACTCGGACCACGTCAGTGTAGAATACGTAGCGGCTGCATTTTCGGCTATTCGGAAGATCTCCCAATAGTCGTTTCGCACTAGTTAAGTAGCTCACGCGCTGCCGCCACTGAGGCAGCTTCCCCGCTCTGGGATCCCTGCTTTGATCAGCTGTTCCGTTTGTCTGATCTACAGACTGCTAGGAGCGCGTTGGCGGGTTGTTGGCGTGGGTTGTTGGCGTGGGTCGTGTTCCCCGTCAAACGTTATGTCAGTTGGGCCCTAAACCAAAACAACGACTATAAATAGCTAGAATTGCCGAATGAGGACTATCTATGGTAGTGGTAGCTTAACTTGCGATACTGAGTAGTAAAAATTCCGATTCTTAGATTCTGGAGTCTCAGATCCTCGTAACGACTCCCATCCACCGTCAGCCAGGGCACCAGCTCTGAACGATATCCCCTCTGCGAGTCTACCCGCTCCATAGCTTGAGACCGCAGAAATGCACAACGAAGTTCCTCTCTAGCTGGAGGAAGTTCCAAAGCCAGCCGATAGACGTCTCGGGCCGAAAGCGCATATCGCGTCGAAAACTTGACGGCTTAACCCCAAGATGCTCCCGGGTTCTTTTGAAAACCCCTTGGGAGCTGCGGTCTTGCGGGCACGGGATCGGGTCGCCATCTTGTGGGATGATGCCTTGGGTGGGTGGATGGTCTTGGTAGGTTTGGCCATTCTGGAAGTTGTTAAGGTGGGGAGGAGATTAGACTGGGGTTGGCCATTCTGGAAGTTGTTAAGGTGGGGACGAGATTAGACTGGGCTAGGACTTACGTAGAATTGGTTGAGATTGTGGTTGTGGTTATGGTTGTAGATGTCTGTAGACGGGGGATGAAGGTTGTTCGACCGGATGATGATATCGATCGAGAAAAATGCTGGTTGTCTGAGGAGAAGGGAAGAGAGGGAGATAGAATAGTATGGTATTATATGTGTGCGTTCTGGCTGCGAAGATGTGAATGCGGTTCCAGCTTCAATAGCAAGTGAGAATGATGCGCGCTGCGCTATTGCCTCTGCATCAACCACAACCATCAAACATACTCCCACGGCAGCAACGGATCTTGCTTGGGTGAGAGTGAATAGAGTAGTCTCGAGCGCAATAATACTAATCGCTGGCTTGTATTCGGAAGTCCGTAAGTTGGATTGTTGCTTATGGTGCGTTGAATCATACGAGGTCACTCGCACGGAATGTTTCGCATTCACTGTGCCATTGTAGCATCTGGAAGTCGGTGGTGTTGAAAGGTGATAGATAAATTTGAGTTATACAGTAGGCAGTAGGGTGGCTTTTGATTGTTGGGTAGGACTGTTTAGGGTACTTCACGTTGGGCCCTTCATGTCAAGATCGTGTTCCTCGCCCCGAACTAGGTTAATATTTCCTCTGGCTGAGTACGCGACAAGTAAAGTGGTTATTTGGAGCTGGAGTGAAAATGTTGCAATTGTAATATAAGGAATGCATACATTGTAACACTGGTAGGCAGGGTCGCCAATATAGAACTTCTTTCACCAACTGGCAGAGTATAATACTATAAACACCATGATCACAGTCTCAGCCGTTTTCTTGTAGGAAAACATACTCGTTGGGGCCCTTTTTTGCTACAATACCCCAAATTACCGGCGCCGTAGTGCTAGTGAGAAGTAAAAAGGCAGTACTGAGAGAGCAGGGTGACTTTATGGATGTTGGGAAGGGGAGATCAGATACTCTAACTATTCTAGAATTGAATTCGAGTCCTAGGGGAGTTAAACAGCAGCCAAATAGCAATTTGCCGTTGATGAAGCTGTTTTTTGTTTCTTTTGTCATCTAGTGCCCCCTCAGCCAGCCAACAATGCCTGAGGTCCGAGCAAGACTCAACTTGGCACTACTAGTGTACTAGTGCGTGGATGGCATAGACGAGTAGATAGGTGATTGTGAAGAAGTTGAAAAATGAGGGTCAGGGTTGGCCATGCTGAAACTCAAGAACATGACGGCCACAATATTTAGAAAAGGCTTAGGGGATAAGCAAGTAAGATTCTGTTTACTCAACAATGTTATGGAATCCCAGCCAATCATGGATTGATTCCTGCCAAACGCAGATCCCTCAGCCCAAATCTCATACGCCAACTTGGACCTAACCTATCAGCACGTTCCTTTAAGAATTGCTCGGGAATTCCCCGTGCCGTGCTTCCTTGTCACAACTGACTCTGCTGACCCATGTGTTGTGGCAATTGACTTGCCGCTGTTTCCTTCTTGTTTATTGGCCAATAGTGACGAATAGAGATACGGTGCATCGGTAAAGAGTTATACTTATGGTAGCTGTGAAATGCTCTCAAAAGCTGGAGAAAAGATTTCTCTTGTAATGCTGACAACAAGCGCAGCTTCGGGAGGCCCGGAATCCACCGCTTCTGAGATATATAGCTGCTCAGTATGCATACAAGAACCACTGCTGGTCATAGCACATGGACTCGATCAACCTCACAGACGTCTTCCCCGAACAACCAATACTGTTGAAAGCAGTGTTCGTAATTTGGCGACCAAAGTTCGACGTTAGCTATACCCAGTCCACCAAAAAGAAGGCGCAAAGAGACCCGAACGATTGATTTTAATCCAAATATACCCCCTCTAGCGGAGCGCTAGTATTTAGAGTCACACATATGGAGTCACTCGCGCACGATACAGGCATAGTCTATTGTGGTTGGTAGGATGCGTCACTTCAGCCGTCAGTTCATCTTACCGTACAAAAACTAAAAGTCTGCATGCATATAAGTTAGACTCCTCCAGCCTGCCTGTATTCACGTACTTCTAATTGATCATGAGCTGAGTGGTGAAACATGCAGCGGCATTCTGTCTCGATACGGGTTGATGCATGGTATTGAGCGATGAGCGAAGTATATTTTTGAACCCTTTTTCCGCGGTTACGCAGCATGAATTGAGCTGAATTGCGGGGTTGGATTAGTTGTCCGCGATTCCTCCGCACAAGGTGTTGGTACGGAGTGTCTCCCCTTTGCAACACTAACACCGCAGGTTCTGGCAGCAACTACCCGTCCGCAGCAGCTACCCATCCGCAGGGGATCGACCCGGGGCTGTATAATATGTAGCACTATATTTTCGGCTTCCGTATATCTGCCACGAACTGCTCTTAAGTGCTTTCTCTACTTCTCTCATACCACCTCTCCTACTTCTCGATACTAAACGAATTGTAACAATGCACTTCGCTTCCCTTCTCTCAGCGGCCCTCTTCATACCTCTCGTAGTATCAGCCTCAATTCAAGGACCCTACAACCTCCTCGTCCCGCGAAACCAACCCTACGGTAATGGCGGCCGTTATGGATTTAAGCGCTGTGTCGACAAGGGCATTCGCCCAGGAAAGATTTCCTGCCTAAACGTACTCCATCGCCCCCACCCTTATTTCTTCACAACATCTGTTAACACTCGTTTCTAGTTCGACTCCCTCTCAACCTCCGACAAAACCGCACTCGGCCCTCCCCCGCCCACCCCACTGCAATTCTCCTCGCAATGGTCCGTCTTCAACATCACACGCGGTCACGAACTCTCCCTAGTTCCGCCGACCAATCTCGACGCCGACGTTTCCCCACCAAACGCACTCATCGCCTCGCGCTACAACCCCGACACAAAGTCTCTTACCGACTCTGTACCCACAATCTCCCATCCCGAGAAGGGAAAGACGTTTGATCTCTTCGGGTTCTATATACAGCCGATGGAGCTTCCCCCGGCGGTCAGGGGCGTGGATGTTTACATCACTGCAAAGGGTGATGAGGATTATGCGTTTTCTGTGACGTTCTCCCCGTCGATGAAGGAGCCGTGGTATTTTGAGCCGTTCACGGTGACGGGCGAGAAGTGGGATCGGTTGACGGAGGTGAAGATTTGGGCGGAGCTTTCGGAGGGTATAGATTGGGAGCTGTTTGTGGATGATCTTTGGGTTAGGTGAGTTTTTCTGACTCTTGGTTGGATGTGGATGGTGATGATGCTAATGTGTGCTGTAGGTGGGGGAACGATACTGATAGTGAAAAGGTATTTAATGAGCTGAAGTAGACTCAGCTGCTTGCTATGTTTTGGACTAGGAGTTAATATACCTCCCATAATGAGCATTACTTCGCTTCCTCTTTGTGATTGTGCCGCCTTTCTTGGTACTATCCATTACACTGCATGCTCCAAATATCACTCGCTGTGCTACAGGCCGCACAAATATGTAACTCTCTACGTTCGCAAGAAGGGGAAAAAACATGTATTGATGGTGCCTTCCCGACGGCAGCCTGATGCAGCAGCAAACTCTGGCCCGGTTTCTTCGGATATCTTCAACTCGCGTGAGCTGTCATTTATTCCAACGAGATGGGTTGCGCGTCATCACTGGCTGTGTTCCTGAGCTGTTATAGTTTTTGTGCCACTACAATTACACAGACGCATTAGGGTCAAACAATATTTCCGCAAGTTTTGCTACGTGAACTAATCTCCAAGTTAGACGTAAACCTTAGTGGTGATCAGAAGACGTCTCGAGGTGTCCCGCGGATGGCTCGAGATTACCCTTTTTTAAGCTTGAGACGTCTCACAAGATGCTGCAAGCCGCCACACAATACTTGAAATTATATGGCACTCCAAGATCATTGTTTTCAACTGACTAGAGACCGCGCCTAGGCCCCCAGCAAATCTAAAATCCACATAGGGGAAGAAGGGCACGGGAAGGGGGTCGATCTCCCCTGCCTAGCCGGCCATCTGTAGGAGGTGGGTAAGTGGGCACTGCAATACTCTAGATAGAGTGAATGCAGTATGATTAAAATAAAAACAAAACAAAAACAAAAATTCACATTCGAGAATTCTCACTTAGATTCGCCGGGGCCCACGGCATCTAATAATGCTACCATAGAAGCCACCCGATGTTATGAGTTTGTCATGTCCAAGTTGACTTGGTTAGTTGTAGAGGAAAGGCGTCTTCGTTGATGCCCGGGGATGAAAACATCGTCGCTGTGCTCAGCCCAGTAACTTTGTTTTTATGACGTCTCCTTATTTACTAAGAGCCGTCTCGAGCCGCGGAGTACAATACGGCACATCTCATAATCATCACTAGACGTAATGCAGTAGTGGTGATCTTTGCATTGCGAGTGACGATCGCCGCAACCGCCACCACACACCGGAGACCTGGAAGCATGCATGCCACTGACATCATTCTGACCTCGAGCGACAATGTCATATAAAAATTGATATCCCTCGGCTTTTGTCGGGGTTTTCTATTCATCTACAACAATCACTCCACTCTGCTTCACAAATAATCACACTTATCCTAGACCTCAATTGACAACAAAAACAGAAACATGTCAGCGTATCAGAAAGTCAGCCTCCTCCCATTCTCCCACTCATCCATACCTCTAACACCCCCAGCCAAACCCAACCAAAGGCACCAAAGTAAGCTCCACCTCCCCCACGGACATCAAGCCCGAAAACGCGGGTCCCATCGCCAAAGACTCCTTGGCCGCAGAATCCCTCCGGTCCGGTGGCTCCTTCGCCTCAGGCCCAAACGCAGCCGGTATCTCAGGCGCCACCGGTGCCTCCGGAACATTCACCGCAGATCCCGAGGGCGGCTCCAAAGTTTCCCGATACGAAGGCAAGAAACCCGAGGCCGCGCTGGGAAAGCCCGATGCTCAGGTGAAGAGCAAGGCCGGGCAGGTCGGGAGCGTTAGCAGACAGAGAGGGCTTGAAAAGGAGAGTGCAAGGGGTTCTTCACATACCGCTGGCTCTCAGTCATCACAACCCCCGGACAGCACTGGATCGAAACATCGGGGCGGCGGCGGAGGAGAGGCACCGTTGAATACTGGTACCAATCCAAAAGCGTTCTCGGGCATGGGCGCGCCGAGTGAGGGGAAGGTCGGCGAGTCGGCGGAGGATGTGGATTGGAGTAAGATTAGTAAGGATACAAATGCAACTACCAATATCGGCGGCGAGGACGACCCAGGGAGGCTAGCGGAGCAGAAGATGTATAAGAAGACTACGACCCATGGGGGTGAGAATACAGGGGCTTTGGAGAATAGTTTTGGGCAGTTGGATGAGGAGGGGATTTGAGTAGTCGATTGGAATATGTACATTGCATTTTAGGATCAGAGAGGGCATGTTAGTGGTTGACAAATTGAGCTGTTTTTTTGCTAATGTTCTAAGTGAAGTGGAAGAGAAGAACTGCCAACCTGTGAGGAGCCTCAGAAAGTTTATGACAAAAAATGTCCAAAATACCTTCCTTATGATAGGGCTAGAGCTGAAAGCTCGCCGGTCTAGCCGAACGCTCGGACCAACTGCCAACCAACATCCAGAAAAAGCGACCGGCGGTGACGCAAAAGAGCATGCCAGCCCCACGCGGGGGTCGAACCCGCAACCTTGAGATTAAGAGTCTCACGCTCTACCGATTGAGCTAGCGAGGCTGTTCATGTTGGTATATTGTCTGGTAAACCCACACACACGATGTCACTCGCGGTCTTTGCAAGCGAAACCTCCGACCTTATACCATGTTTTTCTCGTAGATATCTCAATATAACGCTGCTCTCGAGGTTTCCTTACACGATATTTGTATTTTACAACTGAGTGCGAGTTTCGTCCCTTTTTGGAGCAATGTCATCTCTAGCTACCTCTTTCACAGTCAGTGCATCATCCGTCACTGGATTAGTACCCATCACTGCTTCAGAAACGGGCGTTCAAGCGGACATTCGTAGACCGTGTAAGCTTGGCCCACATTGTGCATATTTAGGGGGGGTCAAACCGGCAAATCTACTCAAAAATACGGTAATAAGTGGTCCCTGGAGTAGTGTAAAACCCATCGGTGGTGTCCATGAAGTGACTTGATCTTGTATCCATCTATCTAAGCTTAGGTGACCCTTATATATAGAAGTCCGTATGCATATGGAAAAGTCCGTATGTATATGCACCCAACTATTTATACCATTCAGCCCAATCTCACGACAGTCTGACAACCTAAATATGCAACTCCACCGACCATTCTAGCACACCTTCAACTATTGCTTTCAGTCTAGCACAATTAACCCTAGGTAGTAGAAGAATGCATTCCACGCGTGCCTCATGGACTTTCAAAGCTTACAAAAACGCCAGACTCCGGATCTTCGAATGTGTTCATCCAACTCTCCGATATCGCCACTTATTCATATTACTTTTGACGTGGTTTTCTGGGTGCTCATATTGACTTTAAACTACTTAATGTTTTTCCTTCTCCCCTTGTAATGAACATTTCCCTTGGAGACTGGGGGTCCGTTACACTTATCAGGAAATACAGCATGAATAATGCCATGAAACACATTAGGAATTACGCTCTTGACGCGGTTTCTCGATGCTCATATTGACTTAAACCACTTGATATTCTTCCTTCTCCCTTTGTAATGAACATCTCCCCTGGAGTCTCGTGGTCCAGCCCGCTAAACTCATCGATAAATACAGCACGAACAATGCCATGAAACATAGTAGGAGTCATGCCTGTAAACACGTGTACCCTGCTAAGTCTGCCGCCATATCTGCGTGAAGATACGAGCATCATGGTCCCGATTGCAAGGCGCAATTTAGATACTCTGTGAGATTTATTGGGCAGGGCTTGTCAACCGCGTTTAGTGATACACGGGACGGGATTTCCGTCCATGTTCTGTGGTACGTCCCAGGATCTTAACGAGAACACTACAAACGAAACTGTAGCGGCCTCATCCAACCCTGCCACCATTACCCTTGGAATAACATGTTTGATTCCCGTGTGGGGTGGAATATGTTTTCTCCGACCTGGTAGTCCCGGAATTTAGCGTGTAGTATAACTGGCGGAAAATGCACCATGATTCCTTCCAGCCATTTTGGATACCGTCCACAAGCAGTGCTTCAATTGAGACGGTCTTGAGCTTATCGTCACAGGCGAGTCTCATGAGTCTCAAGACTTCGTACTGAGAAAATGCATTTAATTGACCACATATAACCATTAAAGCCTACATCTCAAGTACTGCATTCTCAGCGTATTCATCCTCTATTTCCTACTCCTGAACCCATCCAATTCATCACCAACAGAATAACGGTAGTGAGTTCCCAACCGATTTCGCATTTCTGTCATGACATCACCTGCACCATCAATCCTAGGCCATAGAAAGGTCTCCCGTTGGCCCACAAGCGTGTAGAGCGTCTGCACCTCCTTTTCCCAACCTCGACCATCATCACAGGAAAAAGCAACCTGGAACCACGGGCAGGCGGCGCTTGGAATGATAGAAGCGCCAGCCGGTGGATCCAACATGCAGGCGATCTGAAACCCCCGGATGTCGTTTGGTGGCGTCCACGTCCGGCGGGACGTTAACCGCCTATAACACAATGACGCAACGGGATGTGAAACAAATACCAGTAGTTCCGTTGGATTATAGTTCTAGAGTGAAGTGATGATGAAGCTTTAAAGAGTTTGTTTGCTTTTCATCGAGGATCGGACTACCGTGTGAATCTTTGTCGACGTCCAGGTTTCAAACCCGCTTGCAGCAACAGCAGGTGATTGTTTAGTTCGGGCAGATCGCACCAACAACTGGGCGAATTTGGGGGTTTTGATATGCATTCGTACTTGACCTGTCTCTGCATATTTTGGCCTATAGAAATTGAAGTAAAGTACAGACGTCGACCTCATTCGACGGTGTTTTGAGGCCACCATACCATCTTCCCCAAATTTCCAAAGTGAAATTTATATGCACTACATGTCTTGTGAACCACTTCTTTTACCTCCACAAGTCGCAATTGTAGCAGATCCGCCTGTTGGTGTTCAAGCATCTCACCCAATTAGCACCTTCGCTGAAGAAATCTCCGTGCATCACCGGATCTTAACTTTGTGCAAGATCTATCAGGTGCCTGTCAATCGGGAGATTTTGACTTAGGCTGTACATCACGGCCAAGATATGATCACATCACGCAATCCAAACGCACCTAGAGATCCCCAACCCTCCTGCTCAGATCCCACTTCCTTCCTCCGTCCACCACCATGGTGATATCATTCCAACAAGCCATAGTCTTCGCAACAACCTAGCACCTTCCAAGCTTCCCCACCACACCTGCAGCCCACGATCCCTAACCCATCCCCAAACCTGATGCCTGCTCTTCACTAAACCAGCTCGACGCTAACACCGCGCACGCGGAGAATCGTAGTCGGTTTTTTTTTCGCTTGCCCTGGCCCTGAACCTGCGGAGTACTCTATCATAAAGCCGAAGGCTGGTACCTACTATATCGCCAGCTCGTACCTTCCCATTCCTTCGAAACTTGCATTGTAGCCGATCACGTGTAGATACAACGAGGAAAAAAGCCTCACGCTAAAGTCCCAGGAATTGGGGTATATGTAGGTATTCGTAACGACTTCGGTGGGGTGGAGGGAGCTAGATACAGGATGAGTTGGCTTGCTGGATATTCGGTTTTTTCAGGAACACGGGAGGAGGAATGGGACGCTGATTGGAAGATGTCGCTGTATGATGATGATGCCCCAGAATTGCACTATCGCAGGGGGGGGGGACACGAATGAGTGGTAATGAACAGTTAGAATTGAAGGCTACAGATATCAGAACCGGTTTAGGAAAGCAAGAGAAAAAACACTAGGTGACAAGGAAACTTAGGGAGCGACTGGGAGGAGGGAGCAAGAGGGATAGCTCCGTCAATTCAAACAACCAACACAAAACCAAACCCATCGTACTCCGCCTGCGGATTAGATATTATCTGTACATATAGAAAACTCAAGCCATCCACCCAATATTCTTGACCACAATTGTTTCCGGTGACTGTAATCGAATAGTTAGCATCCTATCACACTCTTTCCAATGCGGCAAACCGAACCTCTTGTCCAAAAACTTGCATCTTCCCCGTCGTTGTATCTACTCCAATATGTGTAGTATGCCTCATATCGTACGGCCCCGAAATCTCCATCCCCCCCTTCGGCCTCCACCACGATGTTACCATCGTTACCAGCGAAATCGACTTATGCCGTCCGCCAACCCACGATAACCGTCTCGTTCTACGTGATACTTGTGGTGGGGGTGGTGGAGGAATCATGTACTGCCTATAGTTGTATATTTCGTACAAATATATTGGGAGGGGAAGGGCAGTGAGATCTTTAACCTGGTCGAGCGAGACACAAGTGAAAGCCGAAGAGTGTCGGCGAGTTTTTGCAAGCGAGACGACAGACAGGAGTGACGAACGTCTTCGGGTTAATTTATTATTATTGAGCGACAGACGTTTCGAGTTCCGATTTATACTCTGAGCTCTGGTGCGGCTTCGCTCGGTGATTGTGTTCATCGATGCGCACAGTTGCTCATAATTCCTTACTGCCTCGAGATTCGTTTTACTGTGATACGAGCCAACCCCTGGTAAGTACCTGTGATGAAACAAGCGAAGCGAGTGTGCAAAACCCACCTACTCCAGATCCCCATCATGAAATTTAATGACGCCTTCTGTGTTTGTAGATCCGCCAAGATCTCCTTCACCGTTTCCTGCCTTGTAGCCCATTTCGCGCGATCCCACAGCCCGACAGCACTGCCCCCCTGCGAATCCGAACACACGCACCCATCGACCACCTCCTCGAGCTCGGCGAACGTTAGTACACAGTGTGTGAGCGTTGTTACGAACTGCTCGACTGTGGTCATGGACATACGCTGTGTCGTGTGGCGGAGGAAGGCGTTGAGCTGCGCAAAGGTAGCGGATAGGGCTGTGATTTCAGCGGTAACGCTGCGCGCGAGGCGAGGCGCATCTTGGAGCGAGACGAGTGTTTGCGTTATTTTGTTGGCGGCAGAAAGGAGGCCGGAGAGGGAGGCGGTGACAGAGAGAGGGTCCATGGTCTATTAGGTACGTAACAAGGGCTGGTGAGGTGTAAATAGAGAGAAAGAGAGGAATAGTGATGATGATGGCGATAGCAGTTAATGGGGGAATGAGTGAGTTTTGGAAGGATCCGTACTCTACCTACAACGACGAGGACATGCTGTGTAACAAGGCTAAAGCCTGCAGGGTGGGGAAGCAAGGGTCTTGCGCGTTTCAGATGGGTGAGATTGTACCAATCAAAGCGTGCATTTCACCGAGAGAGATGTTGGTTGTTCGTAACCGCCAACTGCATCCGCCTACACTGCCACTTCGGGGTGGTAACTGCATCATGGCCGGTGGTGGGGAGTTGGATGTTACATTTTCTCTGTTGAGGGGAAAAACTGTATAGAAGAATCAAACAATGCGGGAATTCGGAACCGCTTTCTTTTCAGCTGCGGCATGGAAGCTCGGGATCGGTGTTGGTGTCTCTGTGCATATCACACGGTCCTCTAGCAAAGACAGAAGTCTGTACTGACCGCCGACGTGCCTAGGTGAGAATCATGAAGGCCAATGCGGGGAGAGAAGAAGACCAACTAAAGAGCCATCTACAGGGAAAGCAATGGCAGCTATAACAGTGAAGGCCTTGTGAATGCACGAGTGCTCTCGAGGTGTCCCAACCAAGTGTCTATCTATCTTCGAGTGATGGGATGTATACAACTCAAATTGTACCTTTGGTACATACACTATATACAGCAACATCAATCGATCACTCCCGCCCCCCTCCCCCTCTAGTGACGAAGCTGTCCCTTCCTCCGTCATTTTCCAAACGAAACCTCTCCACGTACCCTAATCTAAATCACTCATAGTATGGTGTCAAACCCACCCCGCGTGTTCCAATCACGGCGACAATCTGTATATTGATCATATATTGCCTACCCAACGGGCATTGTTTTACTGACGTACTATTCATTTTCTGGAACGACGGGAAGCACGGTCCTCTTTGTTTGATACTGATTGACGTCTCTAAATAATCCGATCTCTGAGATCGAAACAAGGCTCCAATGACAAGAGTTTGCCTTGCCAGACATTGAAGTTGCCAAGGTCGAGATTTTGGATGAAATCATGGTTTTGAACACATGTACTACATACAAGAAGGATTTTCATCTCGATGCCGGTCCTTCAAGGCTTTCCCGGAAGATAACGGATGGATAAAGATACTTCATGATATATGACGTCTCCTGCTGCAGCGCTGCTCGACGATAAAGAGCCTGAAACTTTCCTTCCGGATGCGGACAAGTATGTTAGGGCTAGGGTTTTCATGCACCCGTTATTTATGGCCCTACGCTAATCCTATTAAGGATTAGGCCGAACAATGCGATCTCAAAGGGATCTTCCAAAAATAAAATACATCTTTGTTCCCTCTGCACAGCTGTGGCTGAGACAAAGCTCTGTATGTTATCTTTCTTTAGGCGCTTCCTCATCCTTCATCCCCATCCTCATCCTCTTTGTGCTTCTAGTGCTCAGGTCCCCACACGTGAAAACATCTCGATTAGCCTAAGTGTTCAAGAGAACACGCAATGAACCTTTTTTGCCTGAAAGAAAACCCCATGGCACCTTCAAGGCTGACAGAACCTAACCTTGGTACTCATATGCATCTCAGCCTCCTGCAAACAAAACTTTATCTGGCACCTGTCTGCCAGGCACTCATCCATGGCTGAGTCCCAAAGTTGATAAGGCTGGCCACCGGCACCAAGAAACGAAACGCACCCAAATTTAACCCAGCTCCCCTTCGTACTGGTACCGAACATGGCCTCCGAACATGGCCCCTTCCGCACCACGAGTTCGGGTGATTGTCAGGTGAGGTTGCATACCGGGTGATCGGAGTGTTCGGTGTTACCACCACGGGGAAGCGCTGCCGACAATGACGACGCAACGACCGGGTTGGGTTTTTTCCTTCCGCTACGACAACGACGCTTAATGATGTCGACGGCGTTTCGGGCCTAAGAGGACCCTGCTTGATCCTCAATAACCCACCCATCGGAAAAAAGTTACGCCATCCACCTCGGGACGGGACGCTGCAGAAGTTCGGCCGGTTCCGGAAAAAGAAAAAAAAAATACAATTCCAGTTCTAGTTAATCGAGGTGTTTCCTTTCAATCGGCGGGTGGAGAGGTTTAGAGCTTCTTGGAACAGCTCCCGAGGTCCCTCTCCTCCACTCTAGGGAACAGTTATCCATTACAGTGCGGACGAATATCGGATTTCGGCGGATTGTGGCTGGGGATCTACTCTACGGACGAAGTCGGGACGAAAAAGGCAGACAGACGATTGTGGCAAAACCCAATGGAACGATCACCATCACGCCAGGCAGCAAATTTTACGCCGCTTCCGTGATTGGGGTAGCGAACAGCAGCTAAAGAAGCCTTAGTTACGAGAGGTACACCCCACGGTAACGGTGGAAAAATTCACCCCGTCTGGAGACACTAGATACTTAGATTCGACTCCACGACTCCACGTTGCTTGGATTGATATTTACAGTTTTCGCTTGCTTGGGGGTACAGTACGCAGATGACGTGAATAGTGCACATATTAACCCCGCGCTGAAGACCTTCGCTGCTTAGGACGGATTTGCAATACCTTATGTAGCTCTGTAAGGAGTCTGATTACCGTGAACGAAGAATTGGAAAGCATAAGCAAAAAAAAAGTACCGAGGACACGAGGAAAGCGTGTGGTGCCAACGAGGAAGACAAGGTAGAGCAAATAAAAAACTTCCCATCACGGGAACTCCGGGTATGCACAATACTCTAGTCGAAGATCAAAGGCAATTCTCTCTTTTGTGGAGGGTGGTGATTCGATACCGGTGTTGTTTGAAGCAGAAAGATCGTCATTTTCTCTCCGTCCAACCACAGCGAACTCTTGTGCTGCCGAGCGGGGAACCCGTCGTCCATGTAAATGAACATGCTGCGTTCCTCGTCCCCTCTCCAGCTTCCTCTCCCCAGCTTGAAATGCGCGGTCACGGCGTTTCGCGTCCGAGGTGTGGTGCTGGCCCGTGCTAAAAAGTGTATATCACGGTGAAGTAAGTAGTAGAGTTGAAAGTGGGTAAAACGATGGGGTTCGCCACGCCACGTAGTGTCCCACTCACTCCTCCGCTTCTGTCCTGCAGGATACGTGGAGGAATAAGTTGAGAAACGAACGGACGCAACGAACGGGCCTGTGGTATGTGTGTGACAGTAGGTGATGAATAAAAAAATAGTGCAGTTTTAACGTTGGCGAGGTTAGCGAGTGCTCATGAATGGTTCGTCTCCGAGTCCGTGACGAAAGGTGGGAAAAAAATTTGCTCCGAACGAAGCAAACGAAGGTTTCAAAAGCAATCACCTACCTGCTCTTCAGATGTACCTGCTTCCTCTGTCTTCACGATAATCCCTCTATACTCTACTACTCTAATATCGTGAGGTCTTCGCGATGGAGCTTTTATATAGACCATGAGCAGTTTGGGAATAGACATGAGTCCATATAGAGTGAGATTGAGCATTGGCTTTTGTAGGCTGATGGCTAACGCACGACAGAACGGGGAGAGTCTAGTGCGATGTTGATGGCTCCTCTGGAGGAGCGTTGTTTTGCTTGGTACGGCTGCAGATGTGTCGACTCCAAGTGTGTGTGTGTTCATTATTCGGCATTCAGACACGAGTGCATGATGTATGCGGACGATAATGGCGGAAACGAGTGTCATTCGATGACAGGCCAGCGTCGTGAATCGCGAATACCGCAAGTAGCCTGTGCAAGTACCAGTACAAGGAACGGTAGTGCCGGCTGCTCAACTATTCTCGCCAGTGCCACCGCGGCGCGGAGAGAGCAGCGTCCACGCACCAATGCTAAACAAAGAAATCCCGAGGATCAGCTAACAGCCAAACCCTTCGAGCTCTCCCTTTTTATATCCAAACAACCGTCCTCCGTCCGAGTCCCTCTCTTACCTCACTACCTGCTCGATTACTTACTGTTCCCTCCGACCCAAAACCCCCACGTCGGAATATATGCCCGAAGCTCACACTTATAACAATATAAAGCCCTCACGACAACTGCTACCTGTCACTAAAAAATTATATCTCACGTCTGCGAACAAAGCAATTACACCTGCCTCTCTCAGAAAAAGTTTCTTCGCCCCCTTCATCACCACCACCACCACCATGTCAAACGCTATGAAAAAGCTAAAGCTCCTGCACCACCTGACTGCGGCTTCAGCCTCGCATTCTCCACCTGCAACAGCAGCAACGCCTACGACACAGCCTCTCCAGCAACAACAGCAACCGTTTCCCACACCTCCAGCGTCCCCCGTGTCTCCTCCGCCTCCAACGTCCCCCGTGTCTCCCCAAACATCGACCATAAGACACTACCATCCGACACAACCACACGCGCACTATACAGATGTCCTTCGCAGCGCACGCGCAGCGCTTCACACACTCCACGCCAGCCAGCCTTCATACACAAACACGTCGCATCCCCCACCACCACCACCTTCAAACATGCCCACAAACACAACCCAGTGCTTGCTCCCAGGAGGCTTCATGGTTTTGACGCCGACAAACAGCTACGACAACACGCCCGGTCTCTGCGTCCCCGCCTCTCCACCGCAAAACATGGCCGTCAACAAGCCCCGCGAGAACCTCGTTCCGCGCGGGAACACCACAATATACTCGTCGCGCCCACCGCCGCCGCCAGCAGCCGCGTCGCCAAAATCGGGGAGCTACCACCATCACCACCACCACCACCGCCCGCGATCGCCTCCGCGGCCCCGCCAGCGCCTCACCCGGGAAGCAGTGGCAAAGATCGGGAAAGACAGTCGACTAGCACGGTGGGAGCGGGTTCTTGGCTACGTCCGGGAGCAGCGCACATCTACACTCCCCTCGGTCTCTGCCTCCCCTGTCGAAGCCGCAGAGGGCGTCGCATGGGCCAGCTACGCATACTCCTCCACCCACCCCAACAATGCGCACTCCTCTAGTCCCCCGTCAAAAGTCGTAGACCGCAAACGTCGCGCCGAAGAAATCGCCACGATCGAAGCACAGAATGCCCTCCTCGACACAATCGACCTGGAGGAGCAGGACCTGCGTTCACTCTGGAGCGGAGGGTCTGGGGGCACCAACGGCGTCGATGAGTTCGTGTGGAGCGAAGACGAGGACGAGCATAATATCCTACCCATTCCGGAGATGCCACCGCCAAAGAAGGTGTTTGCGGAGGAGCTAGACGAGACTGAGGCGGGGATTTTTGAGATGCAGGTTGATGAGGAGCTGCCCATGGCGCCGCCTACACGCACCTCCACCCCAATGTCCGGAAAACGTCCACGGCCAAAAAGTACCCCCGAAGAACATATGGCGTTTCAGCGCTCGTTGTGGGGGAAAAGGATTGTGGAGGAGATGCCGGCGCTTTGTAGGGAGGCAGAATTGGAGGGCGGGTTGGGGAGGTTGGTTGGGAGACGGATGTCGGCGGCGTACTAAGGAAAAGGAAGTTTCGGAGGAAAAGATGTAGAAATGGACGATGGAGATGTATATACAGATGGATGGGATGGGGGATCTCTACTTTTTTCATTTCACTTTCTGGCTGGTTTTTTTTGGCGTTACTATACCTTTGGAGCGAGCGGACTGGAACTGGGGAAAGAGAAAAAGCCCAAGGAAGCGATATGGCGCGGGGGTGTTTTTTGGTGTTTTGGGCTTGAAATCTCTTCTCCTCTTAACTCTAATGGGTATTATCATCATACACATACATAGAATATAAAATGGCGTGGTGATGGTTCTAATAATTTCCGTCTTCTTTTGGGTGTGTGCGACTGTGCTGTACGGATGTGCTTCTACACAAGCCTTATTTTGATACTACAGCCTCGATCTTATCGGGGGCAGCAGAATGTCCAGTACAATGAGATTTCTTGAAGCACATGCGATAGGACATACCCGGCCTATTGGCTTAATATCATGTCCATTCACATGTTCCCTATAGTGTGTTCTCAGACAGGATTGCTCAGAGGGAGTAGATTAAGTGGGCAGCGTAGAAGCACTTGAAATACTACCAATATGGGAAACCGGTCTCGCCGGCCGCGGGTGTATTTCTGTGTGTTACCAAAGCAGGTATTCCAGAAGGATTGTAGGTGTAGTCTCAGTGGGTGGTGGGTGGGTAATAAACACAGCAGCATAATGAACGTCATAATAGATATTGGTACATGTAGATATTGAGGGAATCAAGATCTCAGGCTCCATCGTTTGCCCTGCACGCTTCCCCGCCCCATGGGACCACATGGTATATACATCGTCATCACTACAATAACCCGTTACAGATACAGAACATACTTAAGGAGATATTAAAACTGCGTTCTTCGGTATGCAATGCATCAAGCCCAATCCCTCGCCAAAAAAAAGCCCCCCAGCAGAAAAGAAGATAACCCAACACCGTGTGAATCAAAAACAATTCCAACCAAAATCACACTTCCCTCTTCCCCTCCGCCTCCCTAATCTTCCACCTCGCCAGTTCCGCCGCACACCTCGCATCCACCGCGGAATCGTGGCCCGCGAGCCCCGAGTCCCCGCCATCAACTTGTATCTCCCTCCTCAGAACCCTCTCGACAACATACTTTAGCTTATTCCTTGCCGGCAACCCCCTCTGGTGTGGGAACAGTATCACCGTGTCCACAATTGCGGCATGACACATACGCAGATGCAACAGATCGTTCTCCAGAGCATGGCCGATCAGGATAGTGTCTAGGCCGATATAGTAGTAGAGCGCTTTCCGTGCGTGTTCTGGCGACTGGAAGCATCCCAGCTGTGCCGGCGGCATGTGTAACGTGGGATTAATCAGGTCTGTTGTGACAGCATCGGGGTATGAGGCTGTTGGCTTCCACCGCGGCGCAGAGGCAAACATTTCCTGCGTCACACCCGAGAAACGGGAGTTGAAGTCTAGGACTACGCCATACGGTTTCACGAGCGCGTCGATGACAATTTTGCCACTCGGGAATGCCGTAGCCGTGAGCCGGACCAGCTCCATCCCCAGTGATGTGTACGACATCTCGCAGTCGAGCGCTAGCGCGCGGTCGTGCTTGATTTTGGGATTTTCGGGGGTGTGCGAGAATTGCAGGGTGAGGGCTAGACGTTTGGGGTCTGAGACTTTGAAGACGTGAGTTGGTGCGATCTCGCAGCCGCTGTCGAAGCCGACCACACGAGAACAGCATGTCCATTTCTGTTCGGAGATGGCGCCGGGTGTGGGGCGAACCCCCGCTTTACGACCATGGTGGTAGTTGCAGGTTCCTCCGGTGGTGAGGGAGCCGTCGCTGATGCGGCGCCCGGGGAAGACTTGGAAACGTTGGTTGCAGCGCTCGCAGTTTTCGTAGCCGCTTGCTGTTTCGAGGCCGCTGCGTGCTTGCTCTATCTCCTCTTCTGTTGGGGGTATGAGGATGTAACCGTGTTTTTTGAGGACTCCTGGGTTGGCCACGAGGTCGCGGAGGCGTGTTACTTCGGTGGGTTTTGCAAGGCCTGTATCTAGAGGTAGCTTTGCGTTGTCGAGTCCCGCTCTTCTGGTTTTAGGTGCCGCAGGCGCGGGAGCGGCTTTGGCCATCTCTTCTTGTAGCTCTTTCTTGTAGTCTTCGGGTGTGGCTTTCTTATATCGCATACAGAGATTGCTGATCGCGGAACGGTAGATGTCCCTCTTCTTAGTCGCAACCTCTTCTTCTAAATCCAAACACTTCTCGATGATCTTTTGGGTTGCCGCTTCGCCCTTGGGGTTTCCGGAGAGGCGTGTAATCTCTGTCTGCAAGACCTCGAGGTACTTGAGGCGGATACCGTGAGGTGCGGGTGCACGGGCTATCAGGCGGGGATTGAGGGCTTGTCGGACCGTGGATTTCGCGGGGACTTCAGTACTCGCAGTTGCTTTTGTGGTGGGCGTTGTTGTGGTCGTCTTGGGACGCTTTAAGGGATCTGTTTTTGCAGCTGAAGAGCCGGGAGAGTCGGAAGCTGGACGTTTTAGAGATCGTACTGCGGCGGTGTATTTCATTGTGCCTGATGTTCCGGCGGCAGTGGCTTTGTTTGCAATTATGCTGGTCGCGGGGCTGGCTTTCAAAGGTTGCGGCGTCTGAGACAACATGTTAGTTTCTGCGTGCCGCTTATGGAACGGCCAAATTGAAGTGCAATAGAATGGTGACACTTACCTGAGTCTCATAAAATTCACCTAGAGAGACACCGCCGCCCTTTGGCGCCGTAGCCTTCTTGCCCATGGATTGTGCTGGCGTGGGCCAGGCGCTCAGCGAAGCAAGTTCCTCCGGCGTGTCAGCTGGGCGAATGCTCGCTGTAGAGGCCGACGCTCTCCTCTTTGTCGGTGGTCCGTCATCGGTCAATAATTGTGTGCTTCCTCCCTGATCCGGCGACTTTGATTGTCTCCTCCCCACCGCCACGTCTTGTGTCTTCCCCTCGACAATCTCTCTCAGCCGTTTCTCGGTTGCACTCAGCGGTGGTGGTGGTTTTGGTGGTTCGGGGTTGTCTACCGCGACAGGCGGAGCATTATTGACAGTCGTTACTACAGCTTCGGGCAGTGGCGGGGGAGCGGGCGGAGGGGGCGCGGGCTTGACGTCGTGTGAGAACAGGCATCGAGGAATGGGGCACAGTTGATTTTCTAGGAGAGCTGGACATGGAATAGGGTTGGAGGCAGAGGAGAAGAGGTTAAGAGGGCTGAACATGCCGTAGCACTGAGTAAGCAAGTAAGGAGATGGATCAAGGACTCTGGGTTGTGTTGGTGAAGCTCTGAAAGGAGACAAGCTGAGATGGTTGGACGTTGCGAGCTAAACGCACCGGGCGCAAGGCGGCGGCGCGTGTGCATGTCACACCAGGGATGTCTGATCCCGTGACGCCAAGGATAAGCTCAATCCATCTTTTGGTTTGACTACCACTACCTCACCATCTATATGCTATAGTAAAATAAAGGCTTCTCTCGCCTATCTCCATCTAGTTACGGCAATACCTTCATCACCGTCTCAAACGCTACTAACGCTACAGCATTCGCCGGGAATGCCCTCAAGAAGCAAGGCACAAATCCACTAGAAAATACTTAGCATTCCTCACGCTGGTTAAGATGCAAACTTACCGCCAATACCCCTTCCACCCACTCTCTCTATACACCGCCCTCGCTGCATCCTTCCACCTCGCAAACTTCCTCTCCCCAGGTTCCAAGGGATCCGTCATGATCCTCTGCTTCACAACATCGCTCGGGTAACTCGTCAACCAAAACACCTGTGCGCTCAATCCTCCCGCCCAAAAATTGACCGCCGGTGCCGACAACGCCGTATGCTGGTTTAGCAGCTTCGTAAACACCTCGTAGGACCCCCACCAGCAGAAAAAGAACGTGCGGAACAACAGGGTCGCCGAGAGTCCATGGTAGAGGCCCGCTATCCCGTGGCCGCGAAGGAGCTGCCGTGTGCAATCGATGGGGCCACTATAGCGCGGCTTTTGTCCGACGCGGTGGTACTGCACCTGCAGGCGCGCTTTGACGTGTTCAACCGGCGCGGCAATGAAGGACACGGTCCACCCCGCTAGTATCCCTGCGGCGCCGTGGCCAGCGACGGTGAGGTTATTGCCGTGGTACACGTGCGTTTTGAGGAGCGCGCGGTAGTTGGAGAGGGAACCCAGCATCCTGGAAGCCCATGAGCATGTGCCATTGCAGATAAAGATCTAGATCTACCCACACAGAGTCCATGAACATCCAGCCCACCAATGGCGGGGTAGCACCCTTGTAGACACCACGAAACCCCTCATTCCGCAGGGTTTTGAGAAGGCAATCGAGGGGACCCTTGAATCGATCTGGCGGAGACGTCTGCAAGCGGACTTTTATCGTATCGAAGCTGTGCCGCACGAATCCATTCGTCAGCGCAATTTTTCAATGCATCGGCAGAGGAAAAGAGGCGCACGGATGTCCAACTGTTGTCATCAGTGTTTCGTTCATCCTTCAAATGCGCTCGCACGCACCAGCCAACTTAGAGACTCCCGAGAAGATGCCCGCAACGAAGCCACGGTAGGGAGAATGGGCCTCCCTTTGCACTGGAGGAGGCGCGACATCTTTGGAGGCCAGAGACATTGAACGCACGTGGAATGAGTGACGTGATGTGGTAGTGGGTTACTTTCGGTGATCGGTGGTTTGCTTTTTCTTAGAGCCGCCATCGTGAGGAGATGAACCACGTGCTAGGGAACATTATGGAACTGACTAGAGGGTTCGCCTACCGGAAGTTTACAGATGGATCTGCGTATGCGATTGGAGCGCTAGCAGGCTCATTCAACGTGAACCATTTCTACTCGCTGAAATGCATATGCACGGGCCTTACAACGTTTAGTTACTTCTAAGCGCGCTGTGTTGTCAATCATGACGACAATTCCACTGTCATTTCAACGCAGGGAGAATTGAAAAGGGTATTCCGAGAGTCCGGACTACTACTAAACTACCTATCTTACTTTGAGAATGAGAGCATGCTCGGTGAGTGGAAGCAACTAAGAGACAAAGCTAGCAAAACACCGGCGCGAAACCTATTGAAGAAATACGCCATAATCTCCGCCTTGCTGTGTAGCACGGGCCATCAAAACCATGACAAGTTCGCTGGCACCAATGCAGGAACAACTACCGTATTATCTAGGTGTATCCGGTTATTTGTAGCGCTGCAGGAGACATATGAAACCCAGAGGACAGCTTCTTATTCGCCCCAAAGCCCTGAACTTGCGAAGCCAGCACGACTGAGAGAGTAGACAAATAAGAGCAACGGATCTGGCGTCCTGCGGCGCTATAAAGAAACCAGATACACCCAGAAAATACGATAATCTCCTGCAGGGGCTCCCCAAAGTGTTAATAATAGACGAGTGCTAGAATATCCATTACCCACCCATAGTTTCAGCTTCTCAACGGTTGCATTAAGAATCTCACCGACGATAACTTGAGAAACTGATTGGCTTCGTGATCCCAACGATCGGGGTCGATTTGGAATGACGCAATGTTCCATCTCCCTTACATTAGCAGCCAACTCTCTCGTCTTCTCAAACAGTTCGGATGGATATTTTGGTATCACCTACCAAGCGCGAACACCAAGTCATTGCGTCCCCGGTCACTGACAGATAGTTTATTACTTCTCGAGGAAAAGGTAGCGAATGAGTAGGTGGATGTAATACCTAGGACCAGATCATCCATGGTCCAAGTCGATAAACCTTCTTCTGATACTACACTTGGTCAATGCATGAGTCTAAGAAGCTTACAATAGTCGGAATAAATGCCAAAATCTGTAGGGTAGTCCATGTGTCAATTGAGAAATGGATATGTCCAGGCTCCACCCGAAACCGAACATTCTAGTCAGTCAGCATCTTCGGGTCATATCACCGCTGTTCGAAATCAGAATGCATGTCGGTCTCTATGAGAACATCATTCAGGAAGTGGAAGCGTGGGATATCGATATGTGGCCCGTCGATCGAGAGCACGTATACTTCTTCTCGCCATAATGTGAGTAGTATTTCTCCGGGGATACTAATAAACCCGTAGACTTGTTCAAGGTGCGGCACGGAATGTGGCTGAAGTCAGAGTAGCTGTAATATAGCTCCCATAAGCCTATCTGTAGGAGTGCTCAAACCACGCTGGTCGAGGGTCAGATCAAGAGGTCGAGGGTGTTGTCGTCCACACATGTCGCGCGCACCTAACTTCACTAAAACGGTCGAGTGCTAACGATACTTAAAAACTGTAATCAGAGCGTCCATGGTTATGTGGCTAGGTAGGAGTTGATGGAATACTGAGAAGGCGACGGAGCTCGGTGACTAGCAGATGCTTCGCAAGTACCGCTAGCTGTTTGTGGCTAGTGAAATACAAATCTAATATAATCTAGGAAATCTATCCCCGCTCAAGTACATTCGCTTAATCAGTGAAGCGCGGTAACGGCAGAAAGAGGCTCAACGCGTTAATTTTGCCAACAGTACACTAATGCCAGCAAATGTCGAAATTCGAAACAGTTGTCGATTCAAAACAGAGCCATCTACTCTAAGATAGAGTAGGTAATCTACACTTTGTGATTTGGCGTACAAGTGTCAGGTTTCGTACAGTAGCTGGGGCGTTGATTCTACAGGTACCTTCTAGACAGATTGACGCCGACAGTCCCATTTCCAGCCAAGGAAGATGCGAACTGAAGTGCCATTACCGGTCCTCGGATGATATGCACAGAATATTTCCCCCGTTTCGAAACTCTGCTGCTGACATCAACATACTTACGTCTAATCGACTTCATAGCAACGTCATCCACCGCGGATCACCCACCATATATATTGCTTGTTTGGCCTTGCTCACTTGCCCAATATCCCACGAACACGACTCCTCACAGAAACGCCCAACGAATCCAAAACCTATACTTACAACCAACAAATCCACACAACGCATACACAATGACCGACGCAACCTACCACGTCACTTCCGAAGACCTTCGAAAGATGGAATCCCGCGAATCGCGAAAACACCATGGAAAAACTCCCGCCGACTCAGATCCATCTCTTCTCAAAGTACTGGCTCCCCTCTCTCCTCCCGTCCTATATCTTGCATACTAATAAAAATGTAAGTCAATCGCAAACCAACACAAAGATGACCCGTCCAAAGTCCAAGCCAACCTTCCACTCCCCGAAGACCCACCGGGAAGCTCGGATATGAAGAGCGCGGACGCAAGATTTCATATTGGGACGGGGAGCGGACGGTTTTCGGGGGGTGTAGGCGGAGAAGATGATGCCTTGCGGGAGCCGGTCGCGGCAGGGAGTAAGGTTAGGGAAGATGGAGAGGTATTGCATAAGAGGACTACTGTGTAAGGTCAGGTGAAGGATGGAAAATTGAAGTTTTCGATGCATTGGTTGGGTTTTGGATGTTTATGAATGCTCATATGATTCTGTGCTGTTCGTACGGCGACTGTCAGTGATCACAAGCTCACCGACCCTTCCAATTCCATAAATAACCTCAGATAAACCCCTCGCCGTTGCGATATAGGTATCGTCACCCATTCTTCCAAACGTTTCTTTTTCCCCTGTCCGTTTGTTTCTCGAGTGATTGCCAGTGATTGGCCCAGCCTTTCTTTTACCTGCATAAGTACCAGTACATCGGTTGAACCCCGTTCTATTCTAAATCAGACGGAGAGGCTCCCGTGATCTTATGATCTGGAATGTTCTATAACGGGACGTTTGTATGGTAAGTTGATCAGGCACCTAGGCTGGTGGGTTTCTAACCTTCGGTCCTTAGTGGCTATCGGCTATCATGACCAGCACATGATTTGAATCCTGGTTTCAGTCCAACAAGGCGGGACCCATATTAAATTTCCTACGGCGACTTGAAACGACGGAGTTGGACTACCGCCAGCCGTTCTTCCCTGCCAGACGAGTGACGCGATATCCCTCACACCATTGATCGGTGCCGGATAACCCAACGAGCCCATTAAGGCGGCATTTATTCCATGTGGGATACCATAGACATGGGTTCGGGGGTTGACTAGAGTCGATTGGACATTTCCTTCTCATCTTGTATTTTTCTGTGCAAAGGTGATGCTAATGGTGAGCGGCAAACCCAGTCAGGATATTGGTGGGTTATTGCGTTTTTTTACCCCTGTCATCCGGAACAGGGCCAATATGCCTTACTCCGAGCCTTCTGCATGCCTCTTTCTCGACAATGGTCCTCGCATTTACCGCTAGCTACGAAGTCAAGGAAGAGATAAAACAAGATGTGTGGGGGGACCTTTTGCACGTGTCGGACGTTGCGAATAATGTTGAGCGATTCTGTGGGATTCGTGGGGAGTATCCATCCGTTTTCGTTTGTTAAAGGAGAGGAAGGGTAGAAGGAGGAGAGCTCCCCCATCTAGCCGGCTGTCCGGAGGGGGAGGGGAATTTAGACACTGCCATACTCTAGTTAGAGTGAATGCAGAATGATTAAAACAAAAAACATACTATCCATCCAAGACTTTTTGCCGCGATGAAGCGCGGCTGAATGTTTTGACCAGCTGTGAAGTGGACTAAATTGTTGACAATCAGTGAAGCCACTGAAAATCTCCCAAGTCATCATACTTTTTGCCGCACTTCAAAGCAACTAAAGAGATGGTATGCATGCCTCAGTTGTGCAGCAGTTACTACTGCCAGCTAGCAGACTACAGAAACCCAACAAAAGCGAAGATTATTTTCACCTTATCCCTTTGCTGGTAGGGGCCCACGAAAGGGCCCGCTTTCGCGTGCGCTGCGCCTTGTCGCTTACCACAGCATAGCCACCCACTTAAACCCCCCCTAGAGTATTATGAATTGAAAGAAAACTAGTAGAAGCTTCTATTTGTGAATTCTTGTGGCAGTGTGATAAATTCTGGGGTGCTGAGTTGCATATAAATAAATAGCAGTACTTTGGAGACTGTGAGAGTACCATCCTCCAGCCCAGTGGCAACCACCTTCCCACTTCCCATCTACCACACTTCCCATCTACCACACCACAACCATGAGCAGAGAAGCCCTCAGACCTCGGAACCTTAATGTTAACTACCTACCCCCACCACTTGTACTCTGATCTCCACCATCCTCACCAAAAAATGTTAAAAAACAAAGTGCCAAGCACCGCATCATGGACGATCACTCTGGCCCAAAGTGCCCTCCTCCAGACCACCACCACCACCTACAGTGGTACAGCACTGACCTGCCATTATACCTGATGTGTCTTCACCTACTACTGAAGCTCCACCAGCAATGCTCAACCTTGACAATAATTATAGCTCCTCAGATGAAGCATATATTGAGCCAGCCAGGTTGATCATGGCTGATCACTTGGCCAAGCAGTGTAAGAAAACACTCAAAAAACCAAGTCAAAATTTGACAGATCTTCCTGAGCTTCCCACATTCAATCCTTTACAACCTATTGTCCCTCCCCACAAAAGTATGGAACCAATTGCCTATCTCGTTCTCTGAGCTGGATACCATTACTCCAATTCAAATCTTCAATTATTTTCGAAGTGGAGCTGTTAATGATGGGGCTGCAACCTTGCTATGGATAGACAGTTCTCCTGTTACCATGATGTCTACAATCCACCCTCTAAGTGGTAAGGATTCACTGGTGCTGAGAATGAGAAAGCAAGAGTACCAATGGAAGTGGAGCAAATTCCACACTTCTTCCTGGAGAACACCAGAAAGAGCTTGATATACCAGTCATTGTTGATGCCTACAACCAGTACTGAACCTATTTTGATACACAGCTCATATCCAGATGCAATTGGTATCCACTTTTACAGGATTCTGGAGACAGCCCTCATCAATAGCCTCATAATCTATTGAGATCTTCCGGTAAACAAGCCGAGCACTGTAGAGCACTTTGACTTTCATCTCTCCATTGTGCGTGACCTTCTGCAGGTTGGAAGTCCATCAACAATGAAAAGTTCCTCGCGCGTTCCGGCTTCACAAGAAATCACTCGGCCGGCTCTGGCCACACAATCTTCCTTGCCCCCACTGCTTACCAGGCTGGTTACCAAGCACACTCCCTTTCCCCTCTGCCAAAGGTGCCAGGAATGCATTCCCCACTTTGGATGGACTTTGGATGGAGAGTAGAGTAGATTGTTTCCTTTGCAGGTGGAAAAGAAGTCAGGGTGGTAGTGGAGAAGGCATGAAAACCACCATAAAGTGTGAGGACTGCAATGAGGCTTTGTGTTTCATACCCAAACAAAATCGTTTTTATGAATTTCACCATATGTAGAGTATTTTATTTATTCTGGGGGCATTTGGCCGGATTGTGGTTGTATTTTAAAAGCGGGCCCGTCTATGGGCCCGAACCCAGTTACCGGCAAAGGGATAACACATGGTTCTCAGGCTTGTGTCCGGTATGATACGGCAACAAGTTCTTGGACCTGGATATGCATGAGTTGAAGAAGCTCGACGATAATATAGGATGTTTACTCTCTGTATAGTTCCCTCAACAGTAGCCGATAGCTCAGTACTACCACCTACAGTAAACACTACTCCCGTCTAAGAGTACTGCTACCGGAATATTATCTATGCCCTCTGCACCATCCGCTCAGGCAACATGTCCTACATCAACCGGTTCCGGCTTCCAACCAGTGGCAGCCAGATCTCCGCCTTCACAAGTTTTGATACTCAGTTATCGAACAATTGATCCCTCACATTCCCCAGGACCACCTGCTTCCCCTACAGCGGAATGAACTCTTTCAAAATAGTGAGGAGAGCTATATGTGGGTGAAGAGTTATACCTTTAGTAAAGGCTTTGTAGTGGTTAAAGGGAGCGGTAATGCAAAGGAGCGAGTGCGCTTCTTCATGGCAATGAAACAAGAAATTATCAACAGCTGGACCCCAAAGATAAGAAGATCAGGAGTACAGAGGAAGCGGAGCAACTGCATATTCGTGAAAGGCTGGCAAAGGTTATTAAATTGTTTGATATTTGTACTCTTGAAGCGCGTTAAAAAGTTGACTGGCCGCGAATTGACTGCGAAAGTTGACTGCCCAGAGATGCGCCGCATCTTGAGACTACTCAAAAAGCACTCGAGACTTTAGCTCGAGACGAGATCTCAAGCCGGCTCGTCCCGTGTGCAACACTAACCCTAATGGACGTACATATATGTTAAAATCTGCTCCACCCATGCTCAGAAGCTCAGCTGCCAGTGGGTACAGAGAGAGAGAGAGTAGGCGAATTTATCATTTATTTGTAAATACATATGCTGTGTCGCTTCTAGACTTCACTTCTGGACTCCATTCACAGTGTCTGCTCCCCACTTTCACGCTATATACAACTGTACACAGTCAATTAGTTTCCAAGAGATAGTATTACTAAGATGTACCATCGGTAGCTGGTTGCTAAATGAGCCGGCTGCTGCACTGGTGCTGATCTAACGATAGAGGGCATATTATGTCGGGGCAGTCACACCATGCACTAGGACAAAGTTGTATAGGCAGAATTGTAAGGTCAAATATCATAGCTAGAGCTAACACCGAAGTGAACTCGTTCTCGAGCTTCCACTCGAGGCCCTACCCTGATGTTTTTTACACATTCCACATATAATCTATTGTTAAAAACTTGAGGCTGTCACTCAGTACCTAACTTTAGAAGCATAAATTTACTAACTGGAATATGGACACAAACTTTGCCCGCCCAACTAACTTTATATGGCTTCTTTTCATAGTACGCACAATTCTTGTACATTTTGCTGTAGCCATGAAATTTCGTGCGCGCTTCATCGTGGCAAAAAGTCTTAGATGGATAAGTTCCCACGTGTCCTAGCGGTTCTAGGGTAAACGAGTGATTAATTATGCTTAAGTCTAAGAGGCTAGCTAATTTCACGATATCGCGGTACTTGTGTGGTCGCTTGGGTTGCGGGGGACATCTTTGTCATCGGCGCTCTGAATAAAGTGACTGAATGTAGCCACATGGGGCTTCCACTGGTAGACTCCGCATGACACGAAAAAACTCGGGAGTAACTTACGCGTGGTCACGAATCAAGAACCAGTGGATATTGATATTTAGATACTTTGAAAGATTTTTGAAAGAAAAATTTGAGTCTCAGTTATACACTATGAGGTGTACCTTTCCCCACTTCAAATCTACTCCATTCTTTTTCTCTTAGACGCGCGTTCACCTGTTGCCGAACTGCCTTCCTCCGGCCTGCGTTCCTCCATTCCCTCTGCAATGTCTTTCTCGAATGTCTTCATAGCTCTCATAGCCATATTGATGTGATCAAGTCTCATGTCGCTGTTTTGGCCCACTGCTAGAGCATGTGCTGTTCGCACGATGTTCTTAATTTGCCGGCCATTGAGGTTCTCACTAGCTAATTCGTTAAGCGATTCCGGATTCATCCACGCCGGGGGTGCGGGAGATGCCTTGGATATGAATGATTTCCATAAATCCCTGCGGGAGGAATGGGAAAGTGCTGGATATTTGATAGCAAGGTGAATCCGAGACGTAAACGCTGCATCGAACGAGTGGATGCGGTTAGTGGTGAGGAACATAATACCCTCGTAATACTCGAGGACGCGCAGAAATACTAGCCCAGCGTCAGCCTTTAATGTTCTCAGAGTGGAGGACGAGGTGCAATGGTACCTGATACAAGACCATTTCTTGCAAAATCATGTACACTACGCCGTTCAAGAAACACGTCTGCTTCATCGATAAGTATTATGGCATTCCAGGTCGTCGCTAGTTGGAGTGCGTCTCCCAACCCTTGCTCCACCGAGGATGACGAAGCCCCAAGGTCGCCAGCGCACACGTTGAAGAGAGGTTGTTTGCAGTGGTCTGCTACGCTTTCTGTAACACAGTTGTCAGCACACGTAAAAGCATGTTCGGATATTGTTACGCACCCGCGGTGAGCGTTTTGCCAACACCTGGCACTCCGTGAAGTAAGAATATCATACCTCTCCCCTTGCCTTTGATCACATCGTCGAACGAAAGCCTTTCATCTGAATGTACCCTAACAAGGGAGAGAATCATTTGCTTTTGCTCTTTTTCAAGCATCAAGGTCTTAAAGGCGTTCACGTTATACTCAATATCCTTGATCAGAGCCACCTCGAAAAAGCACCATCTTTTGTCGACAAGGGAAAATCCAGGCATCAGATGATGACATATAAGGTAATCATCATCTTTGAGACCGAGGTGATCCTCGGTTTCTGTCCGTATAATTCTCTGTGTATTAGAGAGGTAAGGCTGGTGAGATGGCCTCGCTAAGGCGAAGGTTTTCGCATCTACTATGATGCGACCTTTGATCTATTCAAATTAGTTGCAATGGTGAGGCTATAGAATAAATTGACATACCAGCGTAGATTGCAGGGGAAATTCGTCCTCCTCGCCATATAGTGAAATTCTTCTGTCCGACCCTAGTGCTTCTGCAATCCCCTCGTACATCCGATGATGAATTCCATGTAAGCCGATGAATTTCTTGCCTCTTGCCACCATTTTTTCGATGATGGAGTTCTTGTTTGGGTGATACTGAAGGGGAACTACGTTCAAGTCCGCTAGAGCCTTATACCCATCGTACGGGCGGATTCTGAATCTGTCCGTACAATAGCCAAAATTTGTCCCATCGTAATCAATAAATTCCGTTGTGATGGTCCATCTCGAGTTATTGCACCATGGAATCTCACACTTGCACCTTGTCATATCTTTGAACTTCAGCACCCTTTCGGTCTCGGCAGTCTTCGTGTATATGTAGTCTCCTGGTCGGAACACCATCCACAGGTTCAGGAAATCAATGCTGGGGGAGACGGAGGCCATTTCGACGAGGTTGTAGTAGCTGTAAATTTCGCTCTGCAAAGTTCTGTACATATATCTAAGAGCAAACAAAAGATGTTTGACAGCGTCTGGATCTTGGAGGGTTTTCCCGTACTCCTGTAGCTCTAGGCGGTAGTGAAACAGGCATTTTGGATGATCGCGTAAAACAATACTTTTGGTCCGGAGGTTGAGCTCATAATATTCAGAAACTTTCTCCTTAAGAGCAGCTTTGACATGTGGTGATCGGATTTCCAACTCTGTATATTCCAACTCTTTTTCTTTGTCGTAGAACTTGGTTAAGACTAAAGCGGAATCATGTGCTCTGCCTCGTGGGAGATCCAACGTCTTCCTCAATCCTACGTTCAGGACTACTCTTTCTCCTTTCGAATTGTAGCGTGCTTCAAATGTCTTGAGCTCACATCTCAGACCTCCTACGGTGTCTTCTTGTTCCGCATTTACCGAATTGAAGAGGTTATCGAAGGTTTCGAAAGTCAATGCCTCTTCCTCCATTGTGGAAATTATCTAAAAAGCATCAGCTGAGAACGCATGCGCGTAATCAAAAAAGACGAGAAAACCCTACGTCGAAAATATTGGCTGGATTGGCTTGCAAAGTCGAAAGCGTGGGAAAACTATAAGTGATGGTCTAGTGTCCTCAATGTTGTATCAGCCTTTAGGAAACCGAGAGAGATTGCACGACTTTAGATCCTAGGAAAATGGCTGCTTTTGTACCTGCTCTGCCCATTCTTCATACTGGTTGGGACACCTGAGCGAAAGAACCCGGAAAGTCTGGTATACGAGAGCAAGGGGATCCCTGCCATAGCACAAAAGTTTCCCTTCGGTCCTCAAAAGTTCTCTGTCGCTGTCTCCAATTTAGCAACAAAGTAACAAAAGATCTTTCGAAAGTCCCCAAAAGTTCCTTCTAAGAGCCTCACCGAGAAAGGCCGGGGTACAACACCGGATTTTATCGTCATAGCACTACAGAGGATCTAAACGATAGTTACACGTATGCATTGAGTCAGGTTAGACGGCCTAACCCCGCTACAAAGCCTTCAGAATGCTTCGTCTACCAACCCGGAAGTTCATTCAAAAGATCTCAAAAGGGCTTTCGAAAGTACTTTGTTTCATTTACCATTCACTGACCCCCTACGTGGCTTCAGATGATGATCTTGTCAATGCCACTACGCCATCTCAGCCTCTCTCCAAAAGTTCTCCAAAGTTCCGAGAATGAATTCCTGGAAATTTCTAGTATAAATGAGCGCCTTTTTTCGACTGGATGCTGTCAGAAGCATAGCGCGAACTAACAGGGACGAGTACCAACTTCACCCTTCTGCCTTCAAAAGTTCTACGGTAGATGCTAGCACCCCATAATTATGCTTCCGGTACTGATGATTGATGGTAGAGATCCTGGCTTTAATCTACCATTACAATGCCGAAATCTGAGCCGTCAAACATATCGAAAGGGAATTCAAACACTACCATGAAGCCGCAGGTATGTGCCGTATCGAGAATCCCATCTTTTACATACACACGCTTCATCAAGCTAACTAGGGATTGAAAGACGCCGTTCGCGCAAGAACGCCAAAGCAATTACAAGATGTACACAGGTGTGCGACGTGAATGGATCGAGGGCAAAGAAGCTCAACGAGAAACTAGCCCTAACCCTGCAGACGAGAATATTCAGGGTACAGCGAGCGTTATGATGCAGCGCTGGTACCAAGAAGCGATGCGTGATCAGCCTTATAACAACATCGGAGCTGTCGGATGGATGTCACATTAAACGTGGGAACAAAAGGAGGCAAGACGACTTCACGAACTCAGTGCACTTTTGTTGGATAGTCTCGAATGTTATCTATCTTTGTTATATCTCAGTAGTTTGTATTGTGTTTCTATGCTGCTTGAAAAACTACTGCGTTAGAATATATCTCCGTTGTGAGTATCACTACTCTAGTCGACAAGGCCTATGCAACACCCTTCCATGTATAGAGTGAAACAATATGAAACGGTGGGAAATGTATAGTAATAGGAGGTTGTGTGAATAGGTGCGCACTTCCATCTGCACTTGTTTTCACACAACCTCCCCTAATCTGATCAGGCCGACAGGTTGAGTGGTAGGCTTCAAACAGGACGTGCGCGTGTAACGTAAAATTTTAAGAATCCAATTGACCCCTCATTTTCTTCCTACTACTTATGTATTCTGCATCTCCTCCCCCTCCTTCTCCTGGACCCTCCTTCTCCTGGACCCTCCTTCTCCTGTACCCTCCTTCTCCTGGACCCACCTTCTCCTGAACCCTCCTGCTCTCATCCCGTGCCTGCTTTGGCCGCTGCGAAACTCGCTCTTGCATATTAATGTTGCACTGCCTGTTTTTTTTCTTAACCTAACGAACATATCTCATCTATACGTTGGTGCTACGTACTGGAAAGGTGTCACATGCTGGCGTTTCTCACCTGGCTCAACTATCTTCGACTCGGGCTGATATGTAAGAGCGAACAAGTGAATACTCACTAGTTCAGATATCTTTTGCTGCCAGAGAGAATTAATCAATATGTTTTCTCCCGCACGTCCCGAGTCACTGCAGGATGCCCGCGCACACCGTACTGAGGATCGCCGGTTGAACGGTCGGCGCACTGCACAACCCACCTTTGCCCCGTCCCCGAGCCCCGACTTGTGGACCGGTCATGTAGATCACCCTTTCATACCCCATCAGTTAGCCTCCACGCACCAAAACCAGCCCACGCACCATGATATCACAGCCAATGTGCTCTCTGGAATTCCCAGCTTTTCCAGTCACAGCACCACGCATTTGACACCTACAATGCCTTTCGCCTTTACCACAGAACTGGGCCTTCAGCCCTCGCAACATGTCCCAGCTGCAGACGAGCCTCAGCGTTCAGAATCAGATACGCTGCCGCATCGGCCGCGACGAAAGCAACAAAACTCGCGGCACCCCCAATACACGACAGAACAATGGGATGACTACCGCCCGAAGATCAAGGACCTCTACATCGACCAGAATGCGTCGCTTGAACAGACAATGGGGATCATGTCAGAGCAATTTGACTTCAGACCTTCGTTAGTTCCTTTATGCTCCCAATTTAGGATACGCTGCTAACTGTTAAGGAAGAACGAAAATGTATAAAGACAAGTTCAAGACTTGGGGGTGGTCGAAGTATTTGCCGAAGGATCGAGCACAGTGGATGCTCAATAAAGCTGAGCAGAGAAATCGTCAAGATCCGGACAGAAAAAAGGATACGATCTTTGGATTTGGAGGACAAGAATGGACAGTTGAGAGGGTCCGAAAGAGCACCCAAAGAGCAAAAGTTACTGAAGATGAAGTCATTGCTTTAGGTAACCACCCATGCGTAGCTGTTGTCTCGCGGGCTCGCTAATAAATTTAATAGATGCACCTACCCCACATGATATAACCTACAAAACGCCTCAAGCAGTCCCCCCGTCACCCGGAAATGTACGTTCTCCTAAAGGACCCAGTGCTCCTGCTGATAGATGGACGCCGGCGCCATCTACAAGCAACCCTCAACTCCATTTTCTTCAATCGACATGGAACGGCCACTCGTTGGCAGAGATTGAGGCTATCAAGCACGAGGCTCATCAGCTCAACCTCGAAGGCAAAGTTCAAGATGCCGAGAAAAGGTTTCGCGAGGCTTTGGCTGGCTTCGAGAATTTGCTCTCACCGACTCACGAGTATACGAACGCCGTTGGGTATGCATTGGCCATTTTCTATGCCGAGCACGATCGTATGGGTGATGCTGATCTGGTTCTTAACTGGATGGGCCAAAAGCATGTGGAACGTTGGGGCCTTGACCATCAGAAGACCATGACGCACTTCCTTTATGTCGCAGAGCTGTTTAATAGCTGGTCTCGCAACGACGATGCAACAACATTTCTGTATCGGATTCTTGATGCCTGGGATAAACGTATTTCCACCGGTGCAAGAGATAACACCACACTGAACCCTGAGCCACATCGAGTAGCGCAACCTCAAGTTATTCCACTGCAACCAACCCATCGACAATCTAGACCTGAGGATATGACAAGAGCTTTCGCAGAGACAGATGACCCTAGGAGAGTAGATTACCAGTTAGGACTGGCAAATGCGCGCGTTGCAACCAATGATGAGACAATCGAACCGCTACTCCTCCGTTTGATCGAGCAATGTGAAAAACATCCGAGAAAGCTAGCCTCGCAGATATTGCAAGCAAGGTGCGCACTTGTCGATCTCTATCGGCGACTCGGGGATGACGAGCAAGCTACCAGCGCGCTATGGCAAGCCCAAAAAGCCCTGGAGACGGTATTAGCATCGACTACTACGAAAACTGAGCCTTTGCTTAATTCGTGTATCGAAGTAGCGAGATTACATATCAAGGACGACTACAGCGAGGTTGCCGAAGACATGTTCCAGAGGATCGGAGACAAAGCAGAAGATACATTTGGGACAGATCATAATGTCACCATTGAAATCCTGGTCTGCATTGGCAAAATCTACCAGCGTGGGAATATGTGGACCTATGCACAGCCTTGGTTCGAACGAGCGCTTGCCGCCTCAATGACTGCCAATGGATTGGAAAACGCAATGACGAAGAGGCTCGAGGCAGCCCTTGAAAACCAGCATTACGCTGTGACTGCATTTACGCATGAAGAGCTTGAGTCAATCCCCAGGTTTCGCATGTCTCGTGATGTAAATGAGGTAGACATTTAGTATTCTAAGGATTCTCTGCTTGAAGTTCAGGATTTGGTGGTATCAGTGGACTAAAGTTATTTTTTCTTATTTACCCTTAACCTGCCATGTTTTCTTATTGGGATTAGTGTTCTCTTTCGTTGGCCGTTGATACTGAGACTGACTCCGGGTGCTGACCTCTCCCCTTCTTCCCTTCCCCTTCCCCTTCCCCTTCCCCTTCCCCTTCCCCTTTGATCTCTACTTAATTGTTTTGGCAACAATCGGTCGGCATCATGTATTCTTGTTCGAAAATAAACACGTGACTTGATATCGAAATTGGAAGGGTTGTTTCGGACGTGAATAGCCAACGGATGCTCCATTTCTCGATCTCGCTTGGTATTAATATGCCGTATGTCCAACTTAACTGGATTTAGACATCATACGACCCAGATGGCCGCGTAATTAGGCGCTAGACCCCTTGCGTTTCCGCACCTGTCTTGTGCGGAGAAAAGTTGGCAAAATTTCATTTCAGTCACGAAAGTCAATAGCAGCAAGGTACTTTCAGCTTAAGACGGGGCATGCGTTGACGGCTCAGCATCTTAAAAGAATTGGAAAAAGAGATATGAGGTGTTGGTGATGTGGACACAAATATCAAAAGAGGGACCATTTGTTTAAATGATGCAAAAGATGGAGAATACAACAACGAGAATTATGGAGGGTACTTCGAAAAGAGTTGGGAATACAGTGGCAATTTCAGGTCTTCATATCTCGGTTGTTTGCGGAAGATAAATGTACCCAAACGTTGATGGACTTTTTAGAGGTCACCAATGTGGGAAGAGTGATTAGAGGGGAGAATGAATGGTTAGAGTGGAGAAGGAGGCGGAGAGCTGTGAGGATGAGTAGAGTCCTGGATTGGTATTGGGGGTTTAAAGGAGATGAAGTTGTTTCTTTTATTATAAGGGGATGAGGGGATATCAGGGGAGGTTACGACATGAACTTTCCTTTGTGGATTTAGAGTAGCGGAGATAGTAGGAAAATTGTATGTCATGCCCGCAAGTGGGCGAATACAATGATTACAAACAAACAAACCTGTCCTTTGTGCTGTCGAGTTCACTTGTCACCTCCAGCGCCTGTTCCTTAAGGCGCCTTGATGTGAGTAGAGTGATGGCTTTCGCTGCGGACAAGGACGACGACTTACAAGCAAATACCTTTATGGCCTTAAGTTTACTTAAGATTATGCCAGGATCATTTGAGTGTATCTCAAGACGAGTGATACCTCATAGAGTATCAGTGGTGCGATTGGTTGCCAATATACAAGTGATATTTTGTGAACAAGGCCTCCTCCAAACACAAGAATCCCACAGGAGGTGGTAAAGATCATGAGAACGAAGTCCTACTGTGGCAGGGGATACAGCATTACCCTTAACTTCAACCTGAGCTCTCTATTTTATCTATGGGGCTACTCTTAGAACACATACGAGGAAGTAGCCGCTCCTGTATGATATTTTTGATTAGGTGGTTAAGCTTAAGGCAAAGGAGAAATGGAGGTGCAAGCGAGAATATACTGTTGTGAAAGCAGGGAGTCTGGGGCAAATGCAAAGAGGTTGCGCATAGGCCCAGCTCTGCCCGCAGCCCCGAGCTCAGAGACAAAATCAGTACTTAAATGCCACTTACTTTTCTATAGATACAAATACAGTATATACTCCCTAAGTTAAACTTAAAAACATTAACCCCTAGGGCAGAACATCAAGTTCCCTTGATCTCCCGAGTACTCGCGAGTGATAATACATAAAGCATGTGAAGGCCAAACGGTTGATTTCGAGCAAGCAACAACGGACACCATTAAAAATTCCTATCCAACTTGAGGTTTCTGAACTCAACCAGAGAATGAAGCATGGAGACTAGAAGTGATGTCATAGACCTGGATTCTCATTAGTGGGATACTGGAGGAGGAGGTACACTTGAAAACTGATGCCTCAACCTACTCTTCCCTTCCTATTAGGGTCCGGGCGATGTGGAGGGTGATTCCAGACGAGCGAGACTAGATGGCTAACGATATGAGGCGGCTAGGGACTATCTGTGTCCTGTCTCGTATGCAACAGTAATGCCCTCGCCTTTGTCGCCCATCAACCCATGTAGCGACTGACTAAGGTCCAAAAAGGCCGATGTACTGGCGCTTATTGTACTGCGTGTGGGATATTTGCCGCGGTCGCCGCCCGACGGGTAGTCAATTGTGAGAGAAGCACTGACCCGGAAAGTGGTATCTACCCAGGATACACCGCTCCAAATAAGCTCTAAATTGGCTAATTGGTTTCCCTAAGTAGTCTACAGGGCCGACTGAGGCTGGTCCCAATCAGAGCTGCCATTCGTTTATAGCTTAGCACCAGCGCGAGAAAACTGGATTGGCTCCGGATGAGGCGCCAGTCAGGCTCATGAAACTAAACAAAGTAACTCCATAATAAAACCATGACATTCTGAGCAATAAGAGTTAGCAAGGGCTCATTTTGACCGAGTGAAGGAGATCGTTCCAGCCGTTGCCTTCGAGCCAGATCGGACCACACTTGCGCGAGAGCGGCAGAGGAGGCTGTGGCAAAAGAAGTGAAATAGAAGAATTGGTTAAAACGGAAATGGAAACGTTACAAGATTTACTCGGGAACACTCATAACATCAATCCATCAAGGACTTCCAAAGACGACACCTATCTCAGCACTGAACATCCCATATTCATCCCGCCCGCCAGCCACAACTCCCACATACTCAGTGGGCTGTTACTTTATCAAGCACAGATCTCCACTGTGTGCACCTCAAGATTTACAGTCATAATACCACGGCCATAGATTTACAGACTATATACCAATATCAACAGCCTCGCTAGCTCAATCGGTAGAGCGTGAGACTCTTAATCTCAAGGTTGCGGGTTCGACCCCCGCGTGGGGCTAACAATAGTGTCTCTTTTGCTGTGCCTGGTTCAGTTGGTTGGTGATGTCTCAATTCGCCAGTGGGGTCCTTGTTGGTTCATGGGAAATCACTCGGTATTCTTTCTGCGGTGCGGTGGTGCGGTGGTGCGGGCATGAATTGCGTCAGTTTTGCAAGCAATACAGGTTGTGAATGGATGTTCTGGGTGTGCTTTGGAGCGTCGTTAAGTCGAAAATATACATGACGAGCCGGGTTGAAGCGGCCCTGTATACAGGCGATTTGGTGGACGAAACCCATATGGTGTAACTTTAGTTCTCAAGGCCCGCGGGGATCTGTGGGTGTGGATTTAGGCCGGCAATAATGCAAGAAAGGCCAAGAGTGAAAAGATTGTGCAAGGTCTTTCTTTACGCTTTCATTGTGTCCAAGTTCGTGTCTGTCTACTCTCTAGCTTCTCGATATTCGGCCCGATCTGGCTGCGGTTCGGCCCGTGGGCTGATCGGACGTTTGGTCATACCGGGGTTGCCCCAAACATATGGAAAGCCTGCTATATGGTATAAACTGACCAACTTTTCAGAGGGCAAGTGAAATGCATTGAATTATGAAGCTCTACGGAATCTGAGAAATTACAGTCAACTCCTTTGAGGCGTGATAAAAGGGTTTCTTAATAACTTGGGTCCAATAGCTCTAGAAACCGTGCTCAGGGAAGAGGTTTCTTCCCGAACGTGCAGCCCTACCAATGTGGAAATAGTACCTATATGCTTGGCTTAAACTGTATTACTTACCTCCTAGCATAGGACACCATGGTTTGGGATGATGAGACGGATTGAGCTCCAATATCCCCAATCCCATAGCTTGGCGCACAATGACGTATATATACCTTCAAGATCTGTATTTGCATGTACTCTATCTCATCCTTCGTCCATCTGCAAGGGCCACACAAAAGGGAGGAGGGCTTTTTACAAAAATACCAGGGTAAACTTGCATGACCAAAGACTTGTCTTGCGCGAATTTTAAATGTAAGAAGATCGGCCCCTGGAGAGTAGGTACTGTCTGAAAAAGCTTGGGGGCATTTTTCTGACGGGTTGTAAATCAGAATGGTCCGGAGACGTGCGGGGGAGATTGTAACGCCAATGTACCCCAACGTTAACCCCACAGGGCTGAAAAAATTCTCCACCATCCTCGTCGTAATCCGTTGTGAAGTATTTATTCCACCTGACAGATGTTTCCTGCAGACCCCGCCCCCACTACTGCCCTTGGCGGAGCAACTATAGCTGCGCGTGAGGGTGGGAGTTCTGGCAGGGCAGCGGGTCTGCCCTACCAGTCTAAGTCCCTGGCATCCACTATAATACCACATGGGGTGCATGAAAATCCTCCGCGTGTGTGGCACACTTCGCAAAAAATAAAAAGCACAGAAACTAACTGACGCAGGCGCTATTTTTCATGCGGCGATAGATGGAAGTTGGAGCAAATGCAAACAGATGATGAAGGTGAGGAGTCCGTCTTGGAGTCTATTTCCACATGAAAAATCCCGAACAGGAGATTCTACCAGAAGCGGAAGCGGACTAACCGAGACAGGAAGTCACCGTCACAGAAGAAACTACCTAGCTAATTCTTTGTATAGGATGGGAGAGGGTCCACAAGTGAATGTCTTTGGGAGCCAGTTGGCAGCGCGTACAGTTTTGAACCCTGTGGCTAACAAACATCGGTGAACGCGATCGAAGGTGCGACTCTATGACCATGCTACCCGGCCACCATGTTCGACGTCACGACGTCAATACAATTCAACCACCTGTCAATGTAAAAAACCCCAAAGTATCATAAGGGCCAATCTTAAGGATTTAACATAGCCCTAATTTGGGGATAGGAAAAGTTGGAATAGAGCACTGATTGTCGGACCACGAGACTCGGAAGCAATTGGGATCCATAAACCTAGTCTCCTACTAAACATGTCAATATATTGACAACCCTCAGCTACAATCTAATGCGCACAAAAAATCCCAGTGTAGAGCCCGGTAGTAACTAAGTACATAAGGTGCTATCAAGAAGGTCAATATTTGCAGCTAATAAAGTTAAGGCCATATCAATACACTACAATACGTTACATGTGTTAGATCATCTTTTTGAAACAACAGAAGAATGAAAGCAGCATCTTGGTAGAGTAGCTGAACTTTGAAAAGCCAACAATATTTTAAAACCACCCATAGTACCCAGATGTATGAGCAGCTAATACATGATAGCACGTATATCACAGTATGGGTTTTCAAGATAGTAGGACGCAGTGATGAGGTAGTAGACGTTGGTAAGCGAAGAAGCGGCTAAGGAGCTTAGCTGCATAGGCCTGAAGCTTGCCTATAGGGTTGTTATTGTGTCTGAGTGCCTTTATAGCTACATGGTGAGTTGCGGCACTAGAGAAAAATATTTGGAGTAGTCTATATGACTCTTGTAGAATTAGCGTATATATTGTACGGTTTGTTCCTCCCTCCTTTTTTCTTGAATTTAACCATAAGATATAATGACCAATATTAATTTGAACGGATCAACGTTCTAGCAGTTTAATCTTCATCATCCTTTCCCTAGCATCTTTCCACCCTCAATTCATTTATCTCCAAGTCTCTTTCATTCCTGAACCATTTAGGTCCCAATGAGCCCTCGAGCCTCTAGCTCGCATAGAAGCACTGGCAAGTCTGCCATAAAAACCCTCCGCAATTGCCTCTTTTTGCGCTGCAGCGTTGAATACAGTGACTAGAGACATCTGTCAATATTGGTCCTGTAGTATCATATCAAGGAAACAAGCGTACTCATTGCATTTTTCGCCACCTCCTGCCCCTAAGCAATAGGCACCATCTCCACACGAGCCGCGGGCTTCGAGAGTTGAAGGGTCTGCAGCTGCTGCCGGCGATGCAAGCACCATGCTGATATTGGTGAGGGCGAGGACGGTGAGGAGGGCTATGAACTTCATTTCGAATCGAGAGAGATGTTGTGGTTGCGTTCGAGTTTATTGGAGGCGTGTCTCTTGGATAGATAGTTCTTAGCAGCTCTGATTGTTGACTGCTTGAGAAGAGAGGCCTAGAGAATGGGTTTATATAGTAACTAGTTACTACGCATTACAATTTGGGCACGGAGCGTTAAAGCCTTAATTAGAAAGGCAGTCTTCGAATACGAGAAATCGGACGATCATTAGAGAGTTGGTGTTTCTGCAACTGGCCAGAACATTAGCTCCATAACCTAATTTCAGTCAATCAGCGAATCATTTTACCCTGTTTAAGGCTATTTTCAAACAGATCCAAAATCGCAAACTCTCTATTGAAGAATTTACAACATAGAATACGAAGAGCAATCATACTATAAAATTAAGGGTAGTGATGTCAAGCGCTTTATCTAGCGAGTGTCAAACTGGGGTTCTACATATTTGAGAGAAATTACTGGCCTAAACCGTGAGATTATTTTATGAATGTCGATCCTGCTAAGCCTATAAAACCTCGGCTTTGGCTGATACAAGGATTTGTATCAGATCAAATACGATCTCCATACCGTCAAGGCGGATATCAATACAGTCCGGTACTAGTACTCTCAATAGTCGTCCTACCTCTCTGATTTCCTACCACAACAGGGTGGTACGAACCGGAAATACTTCTTGAAAGGAAACCTACAAGGATGAGAGGAGACTATGTGCAATGAATTCTCGTGTAAAATTTATTTTTGAAGCTGGCTAACAATCCCAAAGAAAAAGGGCTCGCGCTTGCCGGTTGGACGTCCGAGACATCCTGAGAACGCTTGGCTTGTACATGAGAGCAACAGAATTCCGACGGAGGTCCCGACCTGCACGGACTCGATACGAGCATCCATAAGAGCTACCTTCCATTGATTGCGCACAGCATTCCTGTCCTTGCGCCCTTGAATACTTTGCTGCAGTCCTTTCCGCATTTTTATCTGGCGCAAACTTCAAGTTCTGGTCTTAATGCCGTCGCCTAACCAGTTGAGAGGCTTTTCCTCCTCTTCTATACTCCATGACCTCTAGAGGTATTATAGTATAACTGGAGCTGAACTTTTGCTTGATGCTCCCTTTCTCTCTATTGTTTTCACTAGCAACTTGTACTACTGCTGCTGCAGTAGTAACGGGTTCTTGTACTCTAACGTTCTCTTGAGTAACTCTTGGTACCTCACTGGCTAATTAGGATCAACCACCACCCCTATTTCTCCTGTTGTTCGGAAGTCTTGAGGGAGCGCTGCATAACAAACTCAGGTCTTGGCATTGCGCTCGGCGACAGTCTCGGCGGAAGCGTTGGTGTCCCATAAGGCGATAAGTTCAGTGGCGCATATGGTGAGGAAGGAAATGTAGGATAGAGCGCTGTGGAGTTGTAGGAAGATACTGGAAAGATGGATTTTCGCTCAGCGTAGTACTCGGCGTAGTACTTAGCGTTTCTCTCAGCGCATTCGGACTCGGCACAATTGATGAAGGCTTGAGGGGTGAAGACGTCTGCAGCGCTGTCAATTGAAGTTTCAGTATTGCAGAGCATGGTAGAGCAAATCCGTGGTGTCCGCAGTCACTTTTCCACCACGGGTTCTAACGATTTTCACGGTTTTCCCTTCTTTGCTGTGAATAGCTACATTGGTAGCGTACTCAGAGTTGAGAATCCGCCCCTCGATGATCCTAATGGAGAGGTACGTGGATGAAGCGGGACTGGGTGTGAAGGTAGCTAGATGAGGATTCAAAAGAGCGTTAGGGGTTAAGTGCCAAGATATTTGTAAGGGAAAGTAATTTTTGATCCTTCACCTAAAAAATTCTCGAACCAGCAATTTAACCTGAACAAGCATAGACTAACCATGACAGTAATCTACACTATATAAAGAATACCTAGGTAGATAGGCCCTCATTGACCTCATCGACCAGCGCCCACCTCCTACCCTCCTTATCGACCTGCCTCCACTTCCAATCTAGGCTTTTTGAGCATCGTGTATGTCAAGAGGGCTTTACCGGAGGCGACTATCTACGGATCTATAGACAACCAAGCGATTAATCTGACCGCCTGGGAACACTGAATCTGACCCTCTGAGCGACTTATCTAAGGACAATGCACTCTGCTTTCGTTGGGTTTTGGGCTTGCGAATCATTATGCAAGTATGAGAAGACGGATGACGGGCATTCTGATCTCATTGGTGTGCCGGTTGTCTATATCAAGCATGTAGTTCTCGAGATATCGATATCTAGGAAATAGAATCGTTCAGCCCCGTTGCCAGACAACTTTCGTGCAACAGTAAGGTTCAAGTATATCTTGCGATCTGCAGCTTATCTGCAGGCTTTGGTAGGTAGAAACGTCACAAAAAATTGACCGGCACCGGGGCTGAACGACTCTAATATAAGGTACAGCAACCAGCTTACTCTTCAGACCCAATGCTTACCTATGAAATGCAGTTCGTCCATAATACTCGCATGCGGGTTAAACATCCGAAGAGACTGAACAAATGCTATAAGCTCAGTGTTTGTAGGAGACGAAAGGACGGTAAGTATCTGAATACTACGTGCCCACACGACATTAATGCTAAACTGTAATAGTTTGGCAAAGGTGTGTAGCTGGAGAAATGTATCAGCGTAGCAGGAGTGGATAACACCGTCAGGTCTGCTTCCGCAAGACAAGCAGTTATAAGCTACGGAATACGGAAGCGGGAATTGAGGTTATTATTTAATGCACCCTTCTGCATGAATTAAGAAAACTTCAGTCATAATAATATAGCCCGCCTTAACACCGACAAAGATCGTATGAACTTTAACGTGAGTTTCACATGCCGAGGTGCTCAGGCTAAGAGACACGATCACGGAGGAGACCATTTCGGGCCATGAGAAGCCTATAGAAAAGCTCGATAGGCGATACAACCAGAAAGGGAAGGGATCTAATTGCGACAGGTATCCACCATCACGAAAACCACTGCAGGATCCAAAAAAAGTGTGCATATCCTGTACGGTGCCAAGGGTGTAAATGCGTCCGGAACTGCAACTCCCAAGACATTCAATTATGGGCCTTATCCCGCCTTGCATATACAAAAAATTGGGTAGGTACTCTATCTTGGGTTTTAATCTATGCATAGTGAGATTTATACCACCATACATAAAAACCCTGGCCATCCAGGCTGTCACTAACCACATGACGCATGGAACATCACTCGGGATTAATTAATGGAAGGCTCAGGAACGCAAATCGTTGTGAAATCGTCCGGAATATCTACCCGTGCAGTCGAGGACATCCGGTACACCCCCTCCTTCTGCCCGTACATCTATCTAGGAGAATCGTATGTACTTTACATGTAACTCCACGCCACTCATATACGTTCGGCCGTGATTTATGTATGTCATACTCGATAAACAGCCATATGTACTCTACCTCTCCGCAGCATCAGAGACCATGGGCCCTAGGCAAACCCAAAATTCTCACCTGAGATTTCTTGGTCTTGGCTGTGCGATGGTAACTGATGATCATTCGGTTTATTCTCTTGATTCTATAAGTCCATTTACCCAGTCAAACCAAGGAGTAGCTTGTAGTCTCGAGTAGCCGAGACTGAGAAATCAAATGAAAATTTTGGGTTTGCCTGGGGCCCATGGTCTCTATTCCCAACCAAAGCTTCCCAGCGGAGGCTTACCCCACCCTGTGTATGTCACTTTTGGCGCGCAGCTGCAAGGGCCACCTCCCAATCGGAGCCATTCCAGGCCGGTTCAGAATCTCAGGCAACCCGGCACCCTCAGTAACACAGCAACATCTCACCTTTATAAGAGTTTGTCACCTTCGATGCCCCCACTTTTCTATGTGCTCGGTACGTGTTGAAACGCGGCCTCTTGATAAGGGACTGCGGCTGCAAATTTGTATACTCGTTGCAACCTGATACGGCGGCGGATAAAACCAATTGCGGTGGATTTGCATGCCGGCAACGAGTAGATCCGTTTTCCAACAGGTGCTTGTCGAGAAGGCTTTGGTGGGGTTAGAGAAGCAACAACATGCGCACTTCCGAAGTATCTTTCTCTCATCTGAACACAAGGGGATACATGGTAGCGGCGGGTTATGCTGTTGGTCCTGTAAGCCTCGGTACCGGGGGTGCATGTGTACTTATCCGCGTGGCGTTCGTTGCACCCAGCGTCAAGATATCACAGACCGATGAGTATGTTTTTCATACTCGGATGGCGCAGGATGGGACCTACATGTACGTACAGCAGCGGTTCGTGGACTGGGCGATGGTATACATCTCTCTACATCGTCACCAGCTACAGATACGCCGTTGCTTCACCGAGTGCATGAGAGTGCCTCTCTACCGCACTCGGTACTGGAGTGGGGTTCGGAGAAACAACAGCATAAACCACAGCCCATGTATCTTCTCGTATCTGTTAACGTTACACTTCAGAGGTGCGCCTGCTATTTGCCCGGTACCGAGTAGATACAGTATTACCAACCACAGATACGTTGGCGGGTCTCACGCGATTGTTCATGGGGTTGCATGAAAGTAAGTGTCTCTCCACCGTGCGATAACATGGCTTTTACCCAGCGTCAAGACCTCTCGCAGACTGGGTGCTTTTGTAATACCTACTAAGAGCCTTTCCATATGGGTATAACAGCGCACTCTACCGCATTACCAACCAACTGGACAAAAAACGAAATACACAGGGCTGAACTTACATCCGCAAAAAACGGAGGGTAGTCCGCCCACGTTTTATATCTGCTTTTACACTTTCAAAGCCACTAGTTGTAGAAGTGCCCTCACTTTTGCCCCACCATCGTACGTCGGCCCCAGCACATACCGCATGAACGTGCCCTCCGGTGGCAGCGTTAAAGCATACCAGTTTTTTGTTTTCCCTGTACCGAGTGGGCAGAAAAGCTCTTTATACGCACCAAGATATCGTGCCCGGTCAGTTACTTTTGGCTGGCGTCAAGATATCTCTCGAGTACACCGGTTTGTTTTTCATACGTACCGAGTCGCTTCGGCCCCCGTATGAACCTTGACGCTCGGTATGCGGTTCCTGACCAAGCGGTGGTGTTCGATCCCGAGTCCTACCATCGTTTTCCCTATGCCTCCCTAACCCACCGTATCCCACCGAAGCCAGTTGCAACAACGCCACACCGCTTCCACACACCAGGCCACCGGACCAGAATGGCCGCCAGGTTAGGTACTTACGTACCTAAGGTCCCCAATCACGTTTGCTCTTCCCCTGCATCTGCTCCTCTCACATCCAAAAAGCAATACCTCCCCACGGAGTGCAAACAAAATGTAATCCAACAACTCCCCCTCTCAAACATATAATATTTTATTTCATACATTACCACAATTCCACGCACCCCCTCACAAAATCACTCACAATATCGTACACAAGAGTAGCTGACACACAAAGTGTTGTTTGTTCATATCTTCTCTAGCTAAACTTGACCCTGCTTGCCTGCTACCGTCTCGCCGCCACATCGTATACGCCTCATATTTCCTAAGTAAAAACAAAGCATAAAAATTTGCCGGAAGTAATACGGTAAAGAGCGTCCCCCTTTGAAATAGGCGAACGTAAAGGAAGGAATATGAAGGTGTAACAAAAAAAACAAGCGCAAATAACCTCCCGACAAAAAAGCAAACGCACAAGATAACCCAAGCAAGCAACAATCACGAGGATAGATAGAGAGTGTGTGAGGGTGAGAATGAGCAATAGCTCCTATAACGACCAAGAAATACCTAGGAAATTACAATTGGGAAGAGGAAAAAAATAACAGAAAGAACCAGAATCATGTACATTGAAGAGTTCACCCATACCTGGCATTGTGCCATTTTGTACAAAGTAGGACCACCATTTGATGAGCCCCTCCCCGTTCATCTACTTCGACCTCCAAAAGCCCCAAACACGACTCCATCGCTTTCCCTTTTCCTTCTTTTCCTTCCCGTTTGTAGTAATGCTACTCGGGGATGGTAAAGCCTCATTGGCACTTGGCGTCGATGGCATTCCCAAATAGATAGCGTTCATTGTCATGGTACTGCTCGAAGAAGTAAGGCTGGGTATGTCGTCCGTGCTCATTCTCATTTCTGGCCCAGGTTCGCCCAGATAGTCGCGATACGGATCAAAAGATCCAGAAGAACAGTCGCTGGGGAATTCATTTTGCATGGGTGTGTTCGGTGAGGAAGATGCAGTTACGAATGTCGAGGGCGAATCAAGCGCAGGGCCGATGAAAGAGTACCGGATCGGACAATCATTAACGGCAGACGTCGATGGTTGGGCGCAAGTTTGTGGAGTGATGATGTCGGCAGGGGCACATTTCCTACGAGAGGTTGGGGTTGTCGTGCTGTCGTCTAGGATAGTAGGTGTGGTGGTGATGGTGGTGGTGGTTGACACAGTAACCGCTGTAATAGTTGCGGTGCTAAGCCGCTTGTGAGTAGGGGCATGACTGACGTGGACAGCTTCATTTTTTCGAGGCCACTCGGCCATGTAGCCTCCCTCTGTCTGAATCTCAATTCCAAGGCCATCACCGCCACTAATTTGCCCTTCTTCTTCATAGTCATCGTCGTCCTCACTTGACTCCTCTTCACTTGTGGATTCCTCCTCTTCCTCCTCTTCAAACACATCTTCCATGGTTCGATCTTCGTCCTCCTCTAAAGCGAACAATTGCATTTCAGGCATGCTTTCCGATCGGCGGTGAAAGTAGGCACCACCACCTCTGGAAGCTGCAGAATGCATTCTCCGTCGGGCGGCTGCAAAGCCAGTATTGGTTTCAATGGGCGTCTTGAAAGGACTCAAAGCTGCATCTAGATCGATGACGGGACTGCCAATACCTCCAGCTACTGTAGTTTTAACATCCGCCACTGAGGAAGTGTCGATAGGCATTATCACATAACTCTCATTCCATGAAGTTGCAACCCATTCGTTTTCACCAGGCGCTAGGTGTTCAGCGGATCTCGACTGAGGCGGAGTGGGTGCGCGTTTTGATTTTGATTTGCGGCTTCTCTTCGAATGCTTGAGTTTCCCTTTCCCAAGTATAGTCCCGGCCCAATTTTTGATCTGTTTCTTTCCCTTCTTTCCCTTCTTTTTCTTCTTGCCGGAAGTCGACCCAGGTTCAGACGTGGCAGGACTATCATCGGCCTTGAATTCCCCACATACCATTAATGGCGAAGAGTCGCTCTGGGTCTTTTTGTGGGCCTTCTTCGGGAGTGGCTGTTTGACAGGAGATTCGTCCGGGTTCATGAATGGGGACGCACTGGCAGGCCTCTTCAATGATGGTATCTCGGGAATGTCAAGCTCCAGAACCTTCGGTGCTTGGACCGACGAAAGGATAGCACCAGCAGTAGATGGTCGATCGCTCTGAGCACGTAATGCCGCTGTTGGCATTGCTAAAGTCTGGGAGTTACTCCTGGTTCGGTTTTGGGTTCGCCGAGTCGGTGACGGAATCCTTGGTGTGGTTTCAGGGCTGGAAGATGCAGACGCAGTAACAGCACTGCTGAGGCTGTCGGTTACATTGTGGGCCTTAACGGTTTTTGTACTGCTAGACTCTGTGCCAGCGGATATCGGTCGTGGAATGACCTCCACTTTCTCAGTAAAACAGACGCGTGAGTGTCTTCGCTGAGTATCCGAGGAATCCGACAACATGCCTGAACTATCCGAACCAGCGCTGTCGGGGGCTGGAAGGATAGGTTCTGTATGGAATTAGTATACAACAGGTCGAACAGAATTAAGGAAAGCTCACCAGCTTCTGTCATCCTAGGGCTATTAGGGGCACTCGAACTTAATGCAAGGCCAGGTCCAAGACTCAACCGAGACGAATCGTTATTCATCGATTCTCTGGCAGTAGTTTTCGTAACATTTGTATTGCATGGTATGGGCGGTACATTTTGTTTCTGATTCATCAGGCTCCAGACATCCGAACTAGAGATAGCACCGGACCTGCGATGGGCATGACCTCTGCGCAGATTTACACCTGGTGGAGGAGGTGCCCTCTTCTGAGTCGATGTCGGACCTACTTCGTCCCGCTGTGGTTCGAGTATAGGCACTTGTAATAGTTCGCTGACCTCTTTGTTGTGAGAGCTACCTCTATCAGGAACGGGGCCCAATCGAATAGTTGCATTCAAGATGGTAGGCAACACACCATCGCCAACAGTTCTCCCGATTGACCTTGTGCCCGGTGATCCACTGGCCCTGGAGGTCGATATGACGTAGTCGGGAGACTCTGGGCTTGGGAAGCCAGTTGCATTGTGTACTTCCACGAGCTTTGAATTGGCGCTCAATTGCTTTAGCGCATCTGCTTGACTTGATCTGGGCCTTGCGCTACTGACAGGTACTTTTAGAGAACCAGTACCAATCAACGGAACAGAGCCTCTTCGTGGTGGGAACGCGTAGGGCTCGCTGCTTGAAGTGTAATGCGGTGGGAACTGGAAGTCGGTGGTTGGGCGATCCTGAGATTGGGCGGGAAACGAAAACCTGGTATTGACATCTCGATCAAAGCTCGTCATTGAGGGCTCCCGCACATGGGAAGGAGAAGCGGTGGCCGCCATTCTGAGCTGTTTGTTGAAATACTATGAGGTATGATAAGCGTTTATCTTCGATGATGTGAGGATGCCGTAAAACAGAACTTGCGGGTGGAGCAAGATCCGATCGTAACGAAATTAGACAACGGGTTGGTGCAGTGCGCTCTCTCGTGTCACTGAAATTGAAGTTAACGATGACCAGTTCTCGCAAACAACCGAGCGGCAGGCTGCCCAAATTTCATCAACAGGCAGGCGGGTATCCGATCGCACCAGATGCAAGATGTATCGAAAACAGCGATACAGTTGCACTTGCACCCTGACCTGACACAGGATGGTGGTAATCACTAACCTTAGGTAACACTGTCAATGCTCCAAACCCTTCCGCGCGATACAAGTTCACACAAGCAGTAAATTCCAGATTTCCACGCCAGGGCGAAACTCAAAACTATGTCGCGGGGTCGAAAACAAATTATTGGTCGTAGCTATTCAAAGGAGTGTCGGTGCCAACAATGCAGTAACAAAAGTCGACGAGGAATTGGGACGTTGCTTCTAGACTGCCGCACGGGGCGAGATGGATGCAGGACAAATGGACTGCGTCGAAACCAGTGGACCGCAGACGGGACGTATCTCTTCTCTGCTCTTCTGATCGGAGTGAATGCTGGAATTGGGGGGTCGGGACTCGTTAAAAGATTATTGCCGAAAAGAACAATGCCGAAAGCGCAAATACGAAGTTGCGAGAATAACTAAAATCAAACAAAAGCAAGAGACCGTAAAACAATTATTTTCTCCCTGTATGTGATTTGATAGCGGAGGAGGATATGCGGCCGTTCGTCTAGGTTGCTGCAGAGGCCAGACTCGTGAGAGCGATCTGCGGTCGTAGTTGGGTTGAGTCGAGACGGGCGGACAATGAAGTCGGGCGCCTTAACGGCGAATCACAAATTGCGGGGAGACAGAAAGGAAAAGAGAGTGGACAGACCGATGAGGTCCTTTCGACGGCGTAAAAACGTCGAACAAACAAAAGCGAAGAGGGAGGGGAGGGAGAAGGGGTGGAGGGAGGAGGACTCGAGGAGAGTGACAGTATGAGTTGTAGGGTGGTGTGGCAAGCAAGACGTAACTGTATAGGGAAAGAGTAAGTGGGCCTAGTGGGTGGGAGCAGTGGATAGTTGAGGGCCGCAATAATGACAATAATAAAATAGCGATAAATGCAGCCAATGCAGGCTCCGCAGGGCTTCCCTTAGAAAAGCGAACACACCATCGCCTGAGTTTTAATCGCAGCAGTAGGCGATCGAGGTGGGCTGGGTGGAAGGGTGGGTATGTACTTGACGATACAATGCCGCGAGTACCTGCATCTGCGATGGGTGTTGGAGTCTGGTGCCTGGTTCCTGAGTGAGCAGGCGCAGGCCGTTGCTGTTGCTGTCCTGAGCGACCGACCGAAGCGACCGAGGGTTGGCTGGTGGAGCTAGAGCACAGCGATGCAAGCGAAGTGTGGTAAGACATGATCCCGTCTGCCGACTAGTCGTGCTCTGGTCTAGCAACTCTCTCAATCTCTCGTGCCTGCTGTTCTGGGACATCGCCAATTTCATCGGCGCCGGTGATTGGCAGAGCTGCATCATGGCCGCGGGCCTTTTGTCGCTTTTGAGATGAACCTGCCTCTTGGTTATACACCTTCGACTGCCCTGCCGCGACAAACGGCACCCACTGACAGACAAACCGGAAGATGACGGGTTCTTGTGAAGAGGTCACCAGGCTTGCCGAATTCCTCAGCATCGTCCTCAGCTCGGATCTGTCTCTGAATAATTTCCCCTACAGCCATCACATCGCCATCATCCCCCGTTTGTCGTAATGCCATTAATTGTCAATCTTCAAAAACCAACAGATCTGCACTTTCTTGCGTCGTCGGCCAATGGGAATTGGCGATTGCGTTCGGAAGAGCCGCAACTGCCGATCGGAAATTTCAGGGCACCGCCCTGGGAGAGCCTCATTTGCCCAAGAAAAATTTCTCCGTCACTACCAACCATCCCGTCCCATAAGAAGAAATCATGTTCTCCGTTCGCAACAATGTCTCCCACCTGCTGAGAACTGCATCTCCAGGATCATCGTCTCTACCTCACCATTTCCGGATCCCATCTTCGATATGTTCGTTCCAACCACCACAACCATCATTACGACGCACATATCTCTTGCTTTCTACAACATTGAACCCAAAGGTTTGTCCTGTTTGTCCCGTGCTTCCCTTTACCGCTGGTGTGTATGTTGCTCTTGTTTCACCGCCACCATCGCCATCTCCGTGAGATTGGATTACACCGGGAGGGAGACCTGATACATACAATATGCACTCCCCCGAATTTTCCCCCCACATAAGGATGAACACTCTTGCTACCCAGCTCACTCAGACGCTCTGCGGCTACGATTTGAGTACGCCCGCATGACGAATGCTGCGAACGCAATTCTACTTCTGAATTATTCAACTTCCTCTCGCATGTTTACTGAAAAGTTATCCGTGATCTGTATCGCTAACATACCCGGAAAAGAATCCTCCCCAATTACCCACTAGTCTACCCGCTCCACCAAAAACAATTATCTTACTTACGAGTCCCGACTCGGCATCGTCACTCACCACCTCCACATTATCCCCGCTCACCAATGACTCGACCGCAGCCCTGTTGTCAGCAGCTGTTGACTCGCTCCCCGGCAGCAAAGGTGGTAATGGGTCCCGTGTCAACGGACACAGCTGGTTGATAACAGATCACACTTTACCCATTAGGGTTCCATCAGTGGAGCCAAAGTCACTCACATTCTCCCTACCAACTACCAGTTTCACCCTTTCACTGGCAAACACAGTCTTTCAGAACGGCCAGACATCAACGCTCGTGCACCTTCCCGCCACTGTTCGCCCGACTGTGATCGAGGCCGCGGTTAATGTTGAAGACCCAGAAGTTGAAGAGTTTGCTCACGCGCAGCAAGATATTCAGGAAGCATGGGAAGAACTCGGCGATCTCATGAAGATAGTCGGTGTGAAGAGCGGTTTGTTCCCACACAACCCGGTTCCGGTGGATAGCGTCGAGATCAACATCTCGGAGGACGTGTTACGGGATGGCAATGGCTCTGGTCGGATATACACGCGATTGCCACTGCGGCGGCTCACAAAACCACGCAAGGTTCAAGAGGCAATGGGTAATATCTTGCGTGCGCTTGAAATGCCTGAGGGTACCCCCCACGGTGCGAGCCGGGAACTTGAAGCCGGGGTGGATAAGTACATTCAGAGCTTGCCCGACAATGTCGGCGCACCGGAAAGAGTGGACGTCTTTGCCCGTCTGACCACGCAAGCGCCATCCTCCCCAAACCCATCGGAGCTATTACTATCCCCGGGGACGCGTCTGCACCGCGTCCTCTCCGGCGGCGGTGGCTGGGGCAACAAAGCCGGCCTGCTATCACTCGATCCACAGGGCGAGCGTGACGTGCAAGTGTTTGAGCAAGAGTTCGAGGCACGATACGATGGCACGGACGCAGCGCATGGGGGAATTGTCAAGACGGGCGAGTGGGTCCAATTCTATGTTGCCGAGAACGCCGCTCCCGCAGAAAGGGGGATACAATTTGGCGCGGTGGGGAAGATGGAGGACACCCGACTGGTCGAGGATGACATAGGGGGGAAGGAACGAACGATTGCGGGCTGCTTTGGAGGCGCCAGCGAGATGGGCGTGGACATTGGCGTCGCGGGAAAGAGCCGGAGAATGGATGTTCCGGGTGGCGCAGTTGTTGTCGACGCGTAGCTCATCAGCTTTTAAATTAACAAACAAAGTCTATCAACTAAGTAAACGTGTCCTGCCAAATGTGATTTCCCGCCCCTTGGCACTCGGTTTCTTGGACCATACATAAGGTAATACTGTCATCATCACAAAAACCGTTCAAAAACACCTCACAACTCATCAGCCCGCGCAGGGGCTATCAGCATCAATCCCATCGCCAAGATCACTGGGATAGAAACCTCAGATCAAATCCCCTTACATAAAGCCTCCGCTATAAGCTCTTAACAACTATAAATACGATACTTATAATTGCAGTGATCCTAAGCGGCCCGGCCTGGCCTGCGCTATGGAAAGGGGAATTATTGGCAAGATTTGTAGAGGAAGTAGGATGCGAGGAATGGGGAGGAGAATCAATCGGCTCACTTTGCTACCGAACGGTGTCTTGAAAAAGTGGAATCCTTTTCGAGGAACTCGGTTTGGAAGTATGCTTGGTGGACCGATATTTGGGTTCTATTTAATTGTCGTGACCATGTGGGGTTGATTTGTGTTTGGCCGCTGCCTCTACGTGTTGTAACCTCATCTCTACAACTGTTCCTAGAACCGGGGAACCATATAAAATCACACCTATCCATCCTGATGGATGTCACCAACCTTATGAGCATACCATCAAGGTTCTTGTTAACCAAGGCCTTAACGTCGCAAGAGGCTTCATAATTAGTACTCCGAAGCTCGAGAGATACGCAGAGGAATATGTGGCATTGTATGTTGCTCCTCTTTGTTTGGACGTACTGATTTGTGTTCTAGAGTGAACCAACTACGTTTGTGACAAACCCTAGCGGCGTTATTGATCTGGATGTGAGAGCCCCTGTCGGACTTTGGTGGACTGTCCTATTTTGGGGGTAAATGGGGCGGTGTATGAATTCTACGCCGACAATTATGCAATGTTCCCAAGCGGTCTGGCTGGCCGCTGGACTTTTTATATCTACAGGCCGGGCCGCTATTCAAAAGCCTAGGGGTTTTCAGATATCCGGCCGCTATATCGGAGCTTACTCCTAGTTGTATTAGTCCTAAGCAAAAATATATTTCTGGAGGCTCTTACGTATGTTTTCTCCTGACCTTGGAACACTAGTCCATGAACACAACATCGATGGACCTCATAATGGTTTGTTGCTTACGGGTGAACTTCATAGGTGGTTTGGAAAGTTTTACATTTGGTTGGAAGCACCAGAGGTGAGCTACGTTCCAACATTCAGTCTTACTGAAGGTACCTACTCGATTGCAACTAGGAACTAAGAGGAAAACATTATACGTTAGGAAAAGCAAAGCGGGCAACGCCAAGGAGGCAATTGCGCAATAAACAAGAGGATTACGTTTAAATCACGACGAGCAAAAAACTCAGCCCCTTCCCCACCCACTCTTGGTGACAACCTATGCTGTACTGACTTAGATACTTGAGGCGAGCGGCGCTGTATAGTATGTTCAAAAAGCTGCTGAGAGACTGAGGAAACGCTAGTGATCGCCACAGATGGATCCACTGATTTGAATTATATCTTAGTCTCCCACGGTGTTGTTGAAATCCTGGTTTTTCTTTTATTAACTCTTGATGTACTATGGCTAGCAGGGCCAAAAGGCGATAAAATGGGTACAGATCTATTTCCTTCCTGTGCTGGACTATTACCTACACGCACAGTACAATGGCCAGAGACGGGATTCCATTGGCTAGCGCCATGAGTAGCTGGCTCGGCTATGGCGAGACTGAGCGGTACACTTATTCTGATTGGATAGAGGCCACACTTCAAACAAATTTCCCAAAGTGGAGTGTGTAAATAATCTCCTTAGCTTAGTCTAGCGACTCTCACAAGCTCGCTTGGGTCACGTGATGTGGGTCTTCAGACTACCCTTATTCTCGATCAGACGCTTTTTTCCCGCTGCGCGGAAGCTTCACAGTAACTTGTTTTTTTGTGAGCGGCTAATCGAGACTACCCCTTAGCTATTTTCATGCAAAAATCGCGATACCTTTTCTAACATCCGCCTAGCGTTTTCATGCAAAAATTACTATACCTTTTCCACTATTATAATGTTGCAGATCTATAGTCTGGCAGAGTACTCAAAGCAAACAACAATGATTCAAACGCTCTTGTTTTAGCAGCAACCATACGGAGATCTGGTAATCGTTTGCGCCTTTTGATAAAACGTAGTTTGAGTTTTACCAAAAGCATACATTGTCAGTGTGCACTAACTACAGCTCAGCCTCTCTCCTCCAATTGACACCTGCACTCACAGCAAAACTCGTCACAAAGGAGCGTTTGAACCTTTATTGCCTACCCCGAGTAGAGTAAATTCATTGGATAGTTTAGCTCTGATGAAATGTTCCTGAGCCCTGAGACAAATAAGAAGATCACAATCTCCGTGATGAGTGCCAAGTTGTGTCGCACAGCCTCCTCCTAACCCACCATAGGGCAGCCAGGGCATCACGACGCCGAGCGGCTCGGGACGGAACTTAGCCCCCAAGGGGAGGATGACGCGGGGGTGCTATCTTATTTTTTCTTTCCCTCTTTTGCTTTTGCGCTGAGCCGGCGCCGGGAGAGCGGATGTCATAGTACGTCACTCGATTGTGCCCGACCAATGGTGTCGGTGCATGTCAACTCTTCGGTCCGTTCCGACTTCAATACTTCTTGCTGGGTCAAGGCAAGTGCTTATCTTTGACCGTATGCCACCAACTTGCGGTGTTTTCTTAGCTAAAGGGGGAGAGAAGAACAGGGCATTTATCCGGCGGGTTGGGGACCGTGTATTCAGCTTTATGTTTGGGATAGTGGGTTTTGCTTCGTCTGCGATAGGATTAGGGGCATGTACAAACTACTATAACACAGGAGAAGAGCCGGACTGGTCATGTGGTATCACTCGTATAACCCTGGAGCTTCGGTAGGTTACTTGTGCGTGTGCTCCCACCACGCGGTAGGGAGGCTACATACACGGGAGCGAGCACCAGCCACTTTATATACAACACGAGGCAGCAAAGGTTTTGCGAACCACATTTGCGAACCACTAGGGGGTTGATTATGAATTCAGGACATAGTAAAGGAGAGGTTGGTTGGTCGAGACCTCATCCGAGGACGGTGGGTACCATGGAACGGAACTCTTCCGTGTCACATACGGGTCCGATGCTACGAAAATAGGGGCCACGACTGGAACTTCACAACCAACAGCAAACTGAACCAGAGAGTCGGGTCTCGGATGGGTGGCGCCTAAGGTATACGAGAGCGAGCCCGAAGGGTGCGGGTGATGGAAAGGCAGGGAAGTTACCTACCCTGAGCACTTTGCTCTCCCAAAGGTACTCGCGTCAGGCCCTAATATAGGGATGAAAATAAGACCGTGACGATTGATCGAACTCCTGATTCTTTTGCTCTGTGTTTATCGCTCTCTCCGTGTGGAATGTACTAGCACATTATACCTTCATCATCTGGGTACGATTAAGCTGACCTGGCCAGAGTTGTCGGATGATTCGGCCCAAATTATCCTAGATAAATAAAGACTCATTCCGGCAGAGCATGATGCTATAAACGCCAGGTAGGGTTGTAACACCAAGATTCGAAACCTGTAACGCTCCTTTTTTGCTCTCTTTGTTTTACCAGTCTTGTTCATGGTGTTCTTTGTAATTCTCCACGTTATGCGTGATAATGTAGCTGCTAGAAGTATGGTTCTAGACTACGTGGGTAGGTATATTTGTCCGGGTACGATTAAAGTGACCTGGCTAGAGTCCGAATCTCCCGAGTAAGGCTCATGCCTAGCCTAGCTGGTAGGTCAAGGTGCTATAAATTCCAAGTTCTGGGTGCCGTAAACACTAGGTGCTAAAATATCAAGGTTCGAAACCTCCAATGTTCATTCTTTTTGCTCTCTTTTATTTGCTTGCGTCAAGGTTGCCGTACTCGGACGAGTAGGATCACCTAAGCTGTGATGCTAAGGAAAAAAATGTAACTTCTGCGGGCACATGAGGGGGATTCAGATTTCGAACCTTAGCGGTGTTTATAGCACCTGCGAAGTTGGTGTTTACAGCACCTGGCGTTTACAGCACCAGCTAAGCTAGGCATCGGTTCTTGTCTATGGAAAGGTCCGAACCGAGAGTTGGGGTATACTAGAGAGCCTTATCTGGTAGAGAACATTTGCAATGGAGCGAAAGCATCAAGAGGAAAATCTACAGCAATTTACACCCACAATCATCAATAGCCGCGGTTTTACATTCGCCCTTGTATCTGGGTACTATAGTTATGACGCACCTGCGGTGTTCCTGGTAATCCTAGCTATGTAGTTATGTAGTTACTGACCGGCGGTTGTGGCGCTTGAGTTCTTTCCTGGACCCGGGTTATATCTTCCAATCAATAGGTACTACCGCTGGAGCAATTATGTGTGGTTCTCTCCGTTCTCTCGAGGCTGGATACAAGTACAAAAACCTTCAATATTACCAAATCTCACTCTCAGCTCCTACCCCATGTACATAAGGCAGCGCCCCGAGAAGAGAGGCCATGTAGAAAGCTCTATTCAACAAACGCAACAGCAGAGTATCTCTATCTTCACCCCTCCCACCATCTACGCAAAGTTCCGGCACGGATACTCGCTCGAGTAGCTCCCCTCCTGATCCAATTTCCAATTAACTCTCCTCCCAGGTAACGGCGGCAACCCATCCTCTCCAAGCACCTCTCCCACAACCCTGGCCTTCTCCAGCTCCAAAACCTGCGCCAAAGTCCCCTCCTCACTCCTGACAGCCACAAGCTGCTTCTTCCCCTCCTCCCCCCTCCCAATCCGTGGGTTCACAACAGAACCAAGCTGCAGCAGCCCCACGATATCGCTCTGCTTGAACATCGCTGTGCGCGGATAGTTGCGCCGCACATCGCGCTTCCAGTACGGGTTCTCGGCGATGTCGGCTGCGGGTACTGTCACCGGGTCGGTGTAGGTAAGCCCCGGAACGGAACCGGGTGCGGGGTACCGGTATGTTGAGTTCAAGGGGATGCCTGAGGAACGGTTCGGGTCGATCGCGAAGAAACGTCGGATCTTCTCCCAGATCCCCACGGAACCGACGGTGTATTTCTGGGGTTGTTAGTGCAGGGAGGAAAGGATGGAGGGGAAGGCAAACTTTGTAGACGGAGACGACACCGCCGGGGGTGCGGGTGGCGGACATGGCGGTGATCTAGGAAGAATGGGGGGTTAGTGGAATTGAGAGCTGGATGAAGGGGAGGACACTTGCAGTTCGCTGAAGATGCAAAGAGAAGGGAGGAGAGAGGAGAGAATGTTTGGCGTTGTGATCACGAAGGTGGGTATTGGTGATGTGAAGCAAGGTTGGAGTTCGCAGTCGTTGCGACAAGGTTGGCTTGGCATATAGATAGGCATTGCCGCTTCCCGGTAAACAGGAATTGAGTGATGCTGGTAATACACAGTAACAAATCTAATCACATATTTAATTCATGCTTCATCTTCTCGCCACCTCAAACCAAAAGGAAATCAAAGGAACGCAGTGCAATTCTCCCGTAGAAGATCTTGACACGAAAAACAAAATAATACACTTTAGAAACCGAGCCTACTCTCATGATCTTCTACACTACACTCAATAGTAGCAAAGGCATCTTATCAATACATCGCCCGTCGCACCGTTTCCTCTCCCAGAAAAACCTGCTGTCTAACCTTCACCCTCCTCCTCAAGAAGTAGCTTAAAGCTGAACGGTTGGAACGCAATACCATCTCCAATAAAGAATTTACTCTGTATTTCCAGTCAGCTGCATCCCTAACCAAAATAAAAGCAGAGGGCAAATTTACCATGGCCTCAACCCAATGCAACCGCAGTGAATGCAACATCGCACTGGTGCCCTCCATAATCACCAAAATGACGACGGTACAACAAAACCACAGTCCAAACAAGAACACTGTCATGATAACACCAGTCACACCATTCATCCCAAACGCGAGTGCTAATGTCATTTCCCACAACACTATCGACAATTGCGCATGGGCAAGCGACAATGCCCAAAGACGAAGATACGATGCCGTATGACTAACGCAGTTGAGACAGAACTCAATGGTGTGGATGACTTGGTGTATCATTTCTTCCGAGAATTCAAATTCGTGTTCTTCTCCCATTTCTTCAGCGATCAGTACATGCCCAGAGGCATCGCTGTCAACGCTGTCACGCGGTTCCTCATCGTCATCGTCAAGGGCGCTGACGCGGGTAACAGTACCACCCAAGCCTTGGTATCCAGCCGCTCGGTGCTTGTTGTGTTCCCGGCGGAGCCAGAGGGGTTTTAGGAACAGCATCCAGGGTACACACACCAGTGCGATAAGGGTGAGGATAAGCTGCACAAATTTCTGGCCAGGGTAAAGTGGATCCTCGATCTTGCCTGGAGAGAGAAACATGTAGATTAACATGTTCAGCAACGAAGGTGCGGTCTTGCCAATAGCGTTCCAGTCGACGGTCCATTTGTAGATGATGCATATGACAAGATAGCCGAAGATAGATTGAAGGAAAAGCATGCCGGGGAGAAAGTTACCGATTGTGTCGATTCGGGACTTGAAGTAACGGTGGTTGTACTGAGACAAGCAAAGGGAATATGTCATATGGACCCAACCGAGGATGATAGAGAGTTTCATCTTGTAACTGTTGGTGAAGAGCAACGCGTTGTCTGTGCCGTGCCATGCCCAATCTAAGCCGAGGGGATAAGCATAACCAGGCACTTTGGTAGCCTCAAGCGCTTCTCCAGCTTTGAAGTGTTCGGGATATTTCCAGGCACTGTCGAAGAGAGTGAGAGGCTTCGAGAAGATGTCGTTGTAGATCAAACCGGTATACATTGAGAAAAGACCCATAAGAAGCATGATGTATCGCCCAAAGAATGCCATATCAGGGATCTCAGGGAGCTTCATGCTGGTGAGCTTCCTTTCAAAGTAAATCATCGCCGACGCGGTCAAGAACATGATAAACCCGTGTCCAACATCACCAAACATGACGGCAAACAAGAAGGGAAACGTGACGACAGTAGCCAATCCAGGGTTGACCTCACGGTACTTGGCCACACCGTATGCATTGATGATGGTCTGGAAACCCTCCGTGAACTTGTTGGTTTTGATATACGTCGGGGGAGTCTTGGTGGTCTTTAATTCATTGAGGATACTGGGGACTTGAAGACGGGCCTGTTCAGTGACATCCCTCAAAGTAGCTTGAATCAGCGGGAGAGAATTTGTGGGTAGCCATCCTTCAGCGACGAGGTACTTCCGCGCAGCATCGTAATTGAACAAATTGAGCGTCTCGTATACCGCCTTCTCCTTCTTGATAACGACCATCCAACTAGCCAAACTCTGAGCAATCGTTCTCAGCTCGACATGCAGGGTGTTTCTCGTATTCTGCAGAACACTCTGGAGATCGTTGATCCGGTTATTGACTTCGTGGAGCTGATCCCGCCTCAAGTTGGTATCCTCGTCCACCGTGTACAGATCCGCACCGAGAGATTCCGAGATCTTCCTAATCTTTGCCAGAATCTCCTTTCCGTGAGCAAAGATAACAAACACATTCTTATCGACATTCTCGTTGGTCGAAGGATCTTTAATCGGCTCATCGATTTCAGACTGATTCATGTAGAGGTTACCCCTCAGAGTTCTCCACAAGATCCTCTCAAAAGTCGCAATTCGCTCACGAGGAATAACACCTGCTACGAAACCGATGTTCATAGTCTGAAAACTGAGTTCTGCAGGATTACCTCCATTCGCGTGGGAAACAGATTGTTCGATATCCTCAAGCAGCGGCGCCGACGGCTCGTCCGAAGACGTTCTGCGAATGTCGTCCGCCTGATGGTGGGCACGATCAAAGAAGCCGCCTGCCTCGCGAAGGACCCAGCGGTATTCAATGAGTTCAACCCATCTCTTTTGCAGCGTCTCGTACGAGTTGTTCAACTGTGAAACCCGTTCTTCGAGCACTCCTGCGCGTTCTGCAAGGCTATCGATCTCGGCAGCAGATGGGGCAGCACCTAAGTTCGCATTATTGGGCACAGGGCGGACCATAATGTCGTTCTTTTCCATCTGCGCGCCAAAGTACCGTAGCTGGCGCTCAACATTATCGAGTCGTCGAATCTCCTTAGTGAAGGTTCTTTGGAAGGCGGAGGTATCGGCATTCAACTAGAGCCACGAGAATGTCAGTCCTGTCGACTCCCCGATCTCCAAAGAAGATACCCACATCGCGGAACTGCATCATTCCAACCTCCCCCAACGCGCTAACAGTCTCTCGCCCAATTTCTGTCGCCACGTATAGCTGTACAAGCGACATCTCCGCTGAGCGGAATAGAGTGTCTGGTTGCCCCATGATGGCGTCGTTTCTTCCGTCGCTACCAGGTGCTAGATATCGAAGGAAGGGCTACACGCACTAAGTGGACCAAATGTTGTAGTATCCAAAGAAATGAAGCGTGGAAGGGTGATTTCGAGTGGTGATGTTGAAGGTTGGGCGATGACGACCCGTGGTGAGACTGGGATAACGCATCCCTAACAGAAGGCTTGGCGGCGCCACACCAAACATAGAAGCCGCTCTATTTATGAAACAGAATTGAAATGAATTCCGGCACGCTTGAAGATACTGGGTCTACGATAACTCTACAAGACGTAGATACAATGTGAATGGACCAATCTTGCCATTCCCATAAATTTGGACTTGATATAAACTGAAATCCTGGTATTCAACGCCAATACTCCTACAAAGCCTAGCTCCTCCTCTACCTAAACCTCGCCGCCAACCCTCGAGTTGCGGGAGCAGGCGTCTTATCCTTCTCCGCCTCTCCCGCCATTAACTTTTCCAGCAATACCGGACCCGTCAGCGGATTCACGTTAGCGTATTTCTTCATCCTCAGCCCAATATCGTAAAATTCATCCGGATTGTCGTTCTGCAGGAGATCAACAGTCTGGCCGAGCTCCTCAAATACCTGCAACAGTGCTGGCTCTCCTAGTCGCTCCACAAATTTCTGTAGATATGTGACATCTGTATCCAGGTCCTGCACTGCGATTTTATTGATTGTCTTGACCGATTCCGACAATGGAAGTGCCTTTATAAAAAGTTAGATGGATTACAAGGTAGGAGGCGATAGAGTCGTACGATGATAGAAGTAGCAATGTGACTCAAGGCATCAAAGTATATAAGGCCCTTGATATCCTCGGGGAGCGCGAGTAGTGCCGAGCCCATGATGTTATTCAAAAACAGCGTCATTTGTTGCAAATACTCGCTGGGTTTTTCTCTTGGCTTTGTACCCATCCAGTTGTAATCGGATGTTTCCACGAGTTCATCGATTTTGCTATTAACGAGCTCGAATATACGCTTCTCGGCGGTTTTCTTTTCGTTCTTAAAGAGTTCTGTAGCTTTGAGCGATATTGAACCACCCTGGTTCGATTGCCGAGCGTCGACTAGTAGCCTCTCCAGTTCATGGCACGCGTACTCAAATTGTTCAAGGTTGATAAGGATCTGGACTAATTGTCCCAAGTTGTTGGAGTGAAGGCGCTCTACAAGGCAGTGACAGACTTCATTGCACAGCAATTCGTCCAGAGAGGCTTTGAGTTCTTCGTCAATGGCATTTTGGTGCTGGAAGTATTCGTCTGAGAAGAAATAATACTTGTTCAGGAAGTTCCGAATATCGATGCAAGTCAAAGGGTACATCTGCGAAAACGGGAGCACCGTCGGATACCTATGATATTCATCGTCAGTCAAGTACACCGCCATCACCGCCTCACTTCAGATTCACGCACTCTCGGTCCTGAATAGGATCCTTGAACCAGCTCACGTTAACCACATTGTCGTAGTCTTCAGGGGTATTAATCGGCATCGGTCCGAAATCCTCATTCGTCATGATCCCCTTGAAATCATGGCAAAACTCCTTTTTAAGAAGCTTCGAATACTCTCTAAAGAGGACTAGAAGGAAGCTGTCAAAGGCCTCGACAGAGTAACCCCAGCTCTACCACACCATTAGCTAGGCATACAGGTAGAGACGAAGGTAACGAGACACACATCCATAGTTTGTATAAATAGCGCCAAAATATTTTTCACCTTCAACAGCGTATCGGCAACCGTGATGCCATTCAGGGCCGGTCCAATGATCCCGATTGCCTTTTTACAAATGCTCTCCCAGAGCTCGTCTACGTCCAAACTGCTCCTGAAATTCCTTGTCTTCTTCATCGTCGCCTTTTCCAGGATTGCAAACCCGGCAGTACTCTCCAACAAGTGATTCAAGCTCGAAATATCCTGATCCGTAAGCGTAAGACTTGCAGGCATCAACAATTCCTTCTGTTGGCGTCGAGTGTTTGCATACGTCAACCGGAACTCGTCACGTTCCCCGAGTGCCTCGTGAATATGTAGACATTCAAACAGCGGTTCGAAATCAATTGTAATATCCTCATTATCCAGGACATCGAACTCTTCACGCTCGTCCAGCACCAACTCTATTGCAGAATTGAGTTTAAACAGCCGTAGATAGGGGCTCTTCTCGACGCGTTCTTTTTGTCTTCGGCGACGTAATTCGGTTTGATCAAACGCGACCTGGCCGAGTAGTTGCGAGCTCTCACGGATCCGGTAAAGCCAGCTATTGAGATCCGTCATCACGGCCTCTTTGACCATTCCCTGCATCGCAGGCACCGACTTCTGGATCATCTCCGCAACATTAAATTGCATAACCTCCTTAAGGTGTACATTCTGTAGCTCGTCGAGAGTTCTCAGCGCAGCGTAGTGTTTCTTGCTCTTCAATAGCTCCTCAACACGATTGGCGAGACCGAGCACCTCAAGGCATAGCCGCAGTGCCTGTGTAGCCTCATCGATGTTCTGTCTCACATCCCTGGAGTCCACCAGCGCCTTTTTGTGCTCAACAACCTTCTGTGTGCTGGTTTGAATTGACTCATTGAGCTTAAGGATCTCGTCCGTGAGGTCGACTGTACCCTTGCGTACGTTAAGAAGTTGATTCACGGATGAGACGAACTCTTGATGGTTGCTGTTGCAGAGACGCTCGATGTCTTGTTCGCGTTGTTCCGAAAATTGTTGGAGCTGCTCTGCGAGTGCGTGTTCGCGGCCGGTAGAGCAGGCATCATGAATAGCTGTAACGAGCTGATCGAGGTAGTCGGTGTCGGAGGGTGCGTGGAGGAACTTAAGCTGCGGTGTTAGCTGCTTTGAAGTCCTATGGGGGATTGAGCAGCAGAAAGACCTGTTGGAGATTGAAGCTATCCTTCATTGCGGCCTGTAGCACTCTTCCTTGGATTTGCTGCCGAATGTCATCTGTGCTTCGAGTGTTCCCCTGTTGAGCCTCTAACGGAAATCCCCGCATTTTCACTAAGAGTCACTCGAATTTGAAATTTGACAATTGTTGAAATATGGAGGGGAGAACCGTGTGAATAGACTTAAGATACAGAGTGTAAAGAGAGAGAGAGAAGAAAGACTAGAAATATATAGTACAAGAAAGCGGTGTGCCTTGTGCCCTATGGCTTACAGTCAGCTCCGCCATCAATCAGATCTATTTATGCAACAACAATGGAACTTTATCTAACATTTACTCGTGCCTCGGACAGTCACTGGTAATAGTTATATTATACAAATGACAAGGCGACCCCCAATACCTATTAACGCCAAAATTCCATTCGTCTAAACATTGCTAGCCCTGAGATATCTCTGCAAACTCTCGTCGTCAGCTTTTGTGTCCTTTTTCCCTGTTTCCTTGAGCGTCTTCTCGTATCGTTTCTGCAGGCCTTCGTCGTCGTCATCTTCTCCCATCTGCTCGTCTTCATCGCGCTCCAGCAGCCCATTCTCTTCGTCGCTGCTTTCGATATCACTGATGACGTTAGGGTCTTCTTTTGCTTCTTTTGCCTTCCCTACGTTCATATCTTTCATCAACTTATCCAGCTCCTTCTGCTTGTTCTTCAGTTTATCCCCTTCCCTCTTTGCCCGCGCTTTCTCCATCTCTGGTCTATAATCCCTCTCATACTCCTCGACCTTCCCATCCACCGCCTTCAGAAAATCGTCAATGCCAGCGCCGGTCATAGCACTAACCCCGACAAGATCTAGATGGTTATAAAATTCGTCAAGCATAAGCGACATCGAGTTCAACAACGACCCCATATACCCGCTCCCTCCTATTGCCTCATCACCGCCCTCCTCCTCACTAGCCCTCAAGGCGCGTTGAAACGCCTCAAAATCCGTCATCCATTCTTTTGCAAACTCCGCATCGTGGGCATCTGTCTTGTTGAACACCAGGATCATTGGCAGCTTTGTCTTGTAGAGGATCGAACAAGCGTAGAGCATATTCGCCATGAAAGTTGCGGGCTGTGCAGTCCTTGGGGTATCGATAATGTACGCAATAACCGTTGGGAACGTTGACGCCAGAGCATCTGTGATAATCGCGCCGCTAGCTGACCACACAAAGCACTCGATTTGTCCCGGCGTGTCCACCAACACCCTCGAAATCGACGACGCACGCTTCTCAAGAATTCCGATGACTTGATCGATCTTTGTAGCGAAGAGGTTAAGCGATGTCATGATACCGCCGTTTGGGCCAAGGTTGTATTGCGTCATGACCTCGCGGTAGTTAACGGAGTCGCGGATATCGATATTACGGTCAAAAGGGACGTTTTTGACTGCGGGGTCGAGATTGATGATGTAGGGAGGTTCTTGTGCCGCGTGAAGGTGAGCATTGAGACGTTGCATGAAGGTAGTTTTTCCAGAGCCTGTAGGGGGGCATTATTAGTTGTGAGGGAATGATATCGGAGACAGAGAAGCGCACCAGCCATGCCTATACAGACAATGGTTGCCGGTAGCTTTTCGGGCCGTTTTGGTGATTCTGTAGATGCCATGATTCGTGGTTGGATGTTTGCTTAGGGTGGGCTAAGGTGGGATGCAGATGTGGGGCAAACTTACAGGGGAAGTAATACGACCGGGTACTTGGTAACAATCGCAACCCTTCCAAACTTCTAGTCGGCTACAAAGGCGGCTCTCACTACTCGCCTCCGTGAATTAATCACTTCGTTCCCCATCCCTTTTACTTTTACCACAGCTCATTTAATAAATACCATCTACCATGGCATACTTTCGGCTCGCACTCTCCCCATGATAGTCAAAATTCATACAGAGCAACGGTAATATCTAGGTTGCCTCTCATGGATGCATAAATCAGAGCAGTGGGTGTATCATCCCTTCCGTGGATATCAACATCTACACCGGCGTTGAGGAGTAGACGGAACACCGTCTCAGAGGCTCAATCCACTACTTCAAAAAGGACTAGAATATTGTCTTCTTAGTGCAAGTTAACATCAGCTCTTTTGGCCAATAGATAGCAGACGATCTCTACTCTGTCGAAGTAGACGGCACGCTTGAGAGGCCAAATCAAGATCTGTTTGTTTCTGGTGCCTTACTAAGAAGAAGATCGAGCGGGTCAGGACGGCCAACTATAACGGCTCTCCCAAGGGCCCTCGGCGGTTATCGCATCTTGGTAGAGTGCGTCGTTGAAGAGGCTATAGAAGCGACAGTTCAAGCAGACGAACGAGTTCAGATACCACAAGCTGAATTACTTGACTATGAGGAGGAGAATTTCGGTTAGTTTGTTGGGAGGTGAAGCAGCTGCCATAGTAGTGGAAGCTGTCGGTTTGTGATCTAGGGGTTATGCGAGCTTCTAGATGATTTTTTGTAGAAGGGATGTGCCACTCGATGTGGCACATACATAGCAGTCTTTACCTACTTAGTGTTAGGTGGCCCGCCCTATGGGTGTAGCATATTGAATGGCTAAGAGAAAGTCCTCTTGTGCTTAAATTGTACCGAGTGCTGGGCTATGAGTAAGCCACCTACATTACACATATTAGGTACCTACTTCCTAGTGGTTGAGCATTTAGCGGCTTCGCCAGCTCTGGTACTAGAGCTCGCTTTCTACTGACTCTAGGCGAAAGCAGACTACTTCTAAGCCATAAATCGCCGACTCCTTACTAAGGTTGTTCTTGTTTGGGTCATCTCCAGTGTTCTTGGTTGGACGGCTCCTTTCCGCTTGTGATCAACAAAAGATCATCAAGCTACTCTTCACGATGCTTTCTAGTAGACCAAGCATGTGCGCCGGGGAGCGTTTAATACGGTGTAATAAAGATGAAGCTTTTGAAGACCGGACATACATTTTAAAGGCTAAGTTCACTGCAGAGCATTCATAGCTATGCTGCACCAGACATGGAAAATCGTGATCTGACCATATCAGAAAGTCTCTCCAGTTTCTTAAGACTTTATGGTGAAATTCTAGCTCGAGGTTTAGAGATATAGTCTTAGAACCCTAGTGTACCACACTCCGAGACTACCAGAGATATTAGTAGAATTATCCAGTCTTGAAGGCAAGAATCCAATGGGAATTGGGGGGTAATTTAAGCACTGGACAGTCCTAACATTCGTGATGTTGCTAAAAGATAGTTGGAGATTAGAGAAATTACTATATTGATGTGGGCTTGTATATCTAGCTCTCCCGGCGGCTAGGTTTTTCCACCAATCGGGTTCCGCAGAGGTACGGATATATCATCAGCGGCCACGGATATATCACACTACCCCTGTTTCCCCGCGACGCTTGTTTGTTTTAATAGATGAAGGCTACACTCCCGTAGAAGTTCTCCAATCATTCCACGACCCCTCTTCAGCTTACAGCATCTTACCAACAATGTCTCCCACCCCTACCCTCGACGAAGCCGCAACAACGGCCTTCACAGCCAAATACGTAAACACCAACATTCCCGCAGGAGCTCCACTATTTGATGCATCCTTCTTTCCCGCCCTCCTCGACTCCCTCCCACTTCCCTCCCCCCTCAGCATCAGCGTCATAACTGGCGTCCTATGTGCATTAAAACGCGGTGACCTTGTATCACCACTGTTCTCTCACCTCGTCGATGTGTCTGGCCACGACGCGGCGGCAACGTTTCAGGCGATGAGAAGCGCCATCACCACGACTGTACTCTTCTCCGGCGCGCCGCAGGTGTTGCCGGCGTGTTTAGGACTGGCGGGGCAGATGCGGGCGCGAGGACTAGAGCCGGAAACGTCATCGGACCGGTATGTACACCCTAGTTCAATTTTCCTTGACGATGTTAAGTGTGCGTCCAGCGGCGGAGTGACGGAGGAGACATTGGCGATAGGTAGGGAGACGCATCGAGATATTTATAAAGCCTCGGCCAATGCCGAGGTATTTGAAATGCTGGGACGATATTGCGGAGACGTCGAGTATGCGCTGGTGGCAATCGGGTTTGGGTTGTTTATGGGCGGTGAGGGACTGAGGGAACGGGAACTTGTTTTGGCGGCTGCTATCATGGCGATGGGGGCGAGACGTCAGGCGGGGAGCCATTTGAAGGCATGCTTTGGGTTTGGGTGGACGGGGGAGGAGGTGCAAGGTGTTGTGGATGCGGTGGTAAAGGTAGCGGCGTGGTGTGGGGTTGACGTGGGAACGGTGGATGTAGGGTTGCTCGAGAGGGATGCCAAAGAAGCGCTAGCGAGGCATGAAGAGAGTACTAGCTAGGTACTTTGTCCATGAGGAGTGAACGTCAAGAAGCGGGATCTATGTACTCTAGAGTACAGACGTGAAATCTACAACTTCGTCTTCCCGATGTCTGCAAAGACCACCCGATTCCTACACACCCCCACACCCTCCAACTCAACCTCTACCACATCACCATCCTTCAACCACCTCTCTTTCCCTTTGGGCCCGCCCATTGCCACACCCTCCGGTGTTCCCGTGAAGATCACATCTCCTGCCAATAGTGTCGTCCCCTGACTCAACAAGCTTACTGTCTCGGCGACCTTGAAGACCATATCGGCGGTATTCGAGTTCTGTCTCTCCTCGCCATTAACCCTCGTCTTAATTCCCAGCCTCTGAGGATCCTTAATAATGCTCGTCGACACGATTCCGGGCCCAAACGGCGCCCAAGAATCAAATCCCTTCCCAAGCGACCACTGGCCCGAGCCAAGCTGCAGCGGCCGGTGCGAGATATCGTTTCCAACACTGTAGCCAAGGATATACTCATACGTGTTCTCCGGGGCGACATCGCGGCACGTCTTTCCAATCACAATGACTAACTCGACTTCATAATCGAGTCCCGGGGATTGCTGGGCGACTTTTGGGATCTCGATATCTGCAGTTGGCGCCGCGAGGGCAGTGGCAGGTTTATACTACCATCCCGTCAACACTGTTCTCCCCTCCCCAAAAAACAGGAATACATCATCCAAGAGAACTCACGAAAAGCACTGGCGTCTTGGGCAACGGCATCCTCGCCTCTTTCGCATGGTTGGCATAGTTCAGTCCCAGACAGCGCACGGTTCTAACGGCTTCCTGCGGCAACGGCGCTAACAGATGCTCCACGCCAAGAACCCGCTCCGTCACCGTGTGAGCGCCAAAGATATCGCCGGTAATGACGCGGGCGGATCTGGTGCGGCTCAGGTCGGTGATGTTGGGCGGGAGAATGGCATCGCCGTTGTAGATCTTCCCATCACGCGCGAGGAAGCGGATTAGGCGTTGGAAAGACATCTTATGACTAGGAGGACAAGCAGATGCGATTGAGCCGGATAGGCGCCTGGAGAGGTGGGCGAGAATAAGAGGGGAGGTCCGAGGTGGTCGATGGGTTAGGGGTCAAAGCTAGGGGAATCATCGGGGAGATCCGGTGCCGCACGTTCCTCGGTCTGGTAGCTGAGTTCATCAGTACTTTAAAGCCACAATGGAACTTCCACCTTATCACAAGTACTCTAAAGTGCAGTACCGTACTCTACTAATTTGCCTGCCACTCTATTTGAATGAGTAAAAGGTTAGAGCCTCTTCACGACACATCAAATAAAGTAGGCATGTTCGGACTCCACGGCGCCTTTTTTTCCTCTAGCTATTTCTGCTTCGTCACCATAGCTCTCTCGTCGGCTTTTTTCTTCCTTTATTCCTTTTGGTGGTTGATTGATTGATTACCAAAGTGTGGTGGGTTTGGTGGGTTGATAAGTTGTGACTTCGGGAAGTTCCATTGTTGATGATGTATGACGTCTATTCACCGTAGGTGGCTCGCACCAAATCTGGGAAGTTGCAGATCAACCGTCAACCTTACCTGACAAAGACAACGGGTAATCGCTATGATGACATCGTCATCGCGCTGGAGCGAAGGAAGCCATCGAAATCAGAACCGCTTTCCCTCCCATCCTCCTATATATCTCATTTAATCGCCCACCATCAACTGCAAAGACAATAACAAACCCTACTACCGCCACGTTCCGAGATGCCGATGAAACATTCTAGCCTTGTAACAGAAGCAGAAGCTTTAGACAGCTCTGCTTCATCTACTAATAATTCCGCAACTCTCATCTCACAGCCTTCGGAAGGAACAAGTACTGACCCCAGGGTTTCTGCAATGCCCGTCAAACACACCGCGCAAACTAACGGGACCTCGAATCTTGAATCCACAAACCCAAATCCTCCTATCCATGAATCGTCAGGCCCCGTTCCCGGTGGAGATTCAGCACCCACTGGGTCGCATGCTCTCGCAACTGCCGACCAAGAGGAGAAAGGAATTGCTCAGTTGCATGGCCAGCAAACCAGCGATGCACCAGAAGTAAAGGATCTTGGCTGGAACGAGCCACCGGAGAAAGTCCCTGCTCCACTTGTGGGAGGTTTGCCAAACGAAGAGCTGTGGATGCTGGTGCGAAGATTCAATAAGCAGATGTACCATGTTAAGGCTACTCCGCATCCTCCACCAGGCGACTTGGATTTGAATGTGGCTGCAGAGGACGATTTTAGCCCCGACAAGCTGAGGAGCAATGTTGAGAGGCTATATATGACTGTGATTATTGGAATGGCCGGGTTTGCGAAGCATATTGCGCGGTTAAGGTCGTGGGCAGAAACGAAAAGGACAGCGGCATTTTGTTTGGTCAGTTTTTGTCTTGCAAAGGTTGCTATAGACTCGAGATGTTGACGTGCAATAGGCTTATTTTGTTGCATGGGCACTCGACCTTCTTATACCACTGCTTATCTCCACCCTCGTCACTCTCATTGTTTATCCGCGGACCCGAAACTTTCTTTTTCCCCCAGCCCCTCTCGCTCTGGTCGATGCTTCAACCGGCGGGGTTAAGAGGCCGACTGCTGGTGTCCTTGGTTCTCACGGGTCTCTCACGGGCGCACCTGAGAAGCACCATGGCGAAGCCGTTGAGCAAGAAGCGCACAACTTTGTGTCTTCCTTTGGGGCAATTGCTCTTAGTTCTGCAGCCGGAAAACACTCAGACAACCAAATGCAACAGGATGATTCAAAGGCAGAGGATTCAGTTCCTGATCCAACGTCGTTCGCCATGACAGCCGCCGATGCAAAGGATTCCGCCGAAGGAGGTGATACGTCAACAAAGCAGGATACGGCAAAGAAACCGGTAGAGGAAGCTATGTGGGAGAAAGCCAGGCCAGTTATGCAAATCATAGGCGATATTGCAGATACTTGGGAGAGATTTGCAAATGCACTCTCGCCAACCCCACCTTTCCCAAAGGACCGTACAAGGTTGAAGCTTGCTGGCGCCGTGTTGGCTCCGATTTTGGTTGTTTCGATCTTTGTTGATGCGTATATGGTTACAAAGGCCACCACCTTCTTCATCGGCGCTGGGTTCTTCGGAGATCCGTTGATCTCGAGAGGCCTGGCTTGGTTGAACGCCAACGTACCCAACTGGCAGAAGTATCTGGACATCAGGAAGTATGTTTCCACCCTCATGTTTCTCTGCACTGGAGCTAATGTTTCTTAGTTCCCTTCTCAAGGGCATCCCAACCAATGCACAGTTAACAATAACACTCCTACGTATCGGCGAAGCCTCTAAAGCCCCGCTTCCCCCGCCTCCCTCCCAGTATGTTTCTGCACCACCAACCCACACCGCCAAGCCCCTCGACCCCGACGACATCCCTCTCGATGCATCCCAATCGGAGGTCGAAGACACAATCCATCCAGACGCACCCCCAACCGGTACCACAACCGAAGAGGAACAAAAGCCCGAGCAGAAAGGCTCCAAAGCCAAAAAGCTCCTCTCCTTCTTCAAAGGCACCACCAAGACCGGCGTCAACACAGCCTTATCCACAGATCCAATCAAGGCATCAGCCGGTTCCAAAACCGCCCAAAACCGTCTGGGCGCTGTCCCGCCCGCCTCTGCCGATCCCCCATCATCTGGACCCGTCACATTCCCGTGCCGCTATCACGGAAAGAAGGGAGTGTTGTACATTATCACCTCCGCTGCATCTCCTTGTGTTTCTTTCAGCTATGAAAAACATCAAGATAAACCGGAATTTGTGATTGCGATCTCGGAGATCAGGGAGATTAAGAAGGTTGGTGGTCTAGGGTGGAAAAGTAAGTTGGTCGTTGGATGGAGTATGGATCGGAATGTCATTGATGGGATTGAAATTGTGGATAAGGATGGGAAGGAGAGGTTACTTACGGCGGTGCATTTGAGGGATGAGCTTTTTAATCGGTTGGTGGCTATGGGTGGGCAGAAGTGGGAGAGTTGGTAAGATAGTGTTATGTACATGTATACTCTGGGCATTTATTTGGAAAAGTACTTTGATACCTACTACTAGTATTTGTCACTGTAATTTCCATAAATCCCTTCGGTCCAAATAGCCTACGCCGAGAGAACCCACACGCAAGAAATCCTATACAAAATTCTTATTACATATATGGCGGAGTAAAGTGGTCAAAATACCATTTCACGACATCGTACATGGAATATGGAATTAACGGAATTGGGTAAATTCATGTGCACCAACACCCAATTCCACCAATCCCATGCATGACATTGTAAACTTAACAATATCATAACATGATGTCATAATAGTTGACAATGTTATGCATGAACTTGTTGAATTTGGTGCTGGTGCACATGAATAAGGACTTTTGGAACCCGATGCACATTAAATACTGAATTTCCTAAATCATGCACCAAAAATAATTTGCAAAATCCAGTATCTGATGCACATCAAGTTCCAATGTTCCTAATTCGTGTGCATAAACACTGAATTCTGCCAGTTGGTACATGATACTGGGCCACTACACAAAGTCATACCATGATGTTGTGGTGCTAAGCTGATGTGGTATATAACTCTACTAAAATTGGGTGTTGGTGTGCATGAAGTTACCCAATTCCACTAACTTCATGCACGACATTGTTGAAATAGTATTTTGATCACTTTACCGCACCATTTACATAGACGTTGGCAGGGTTAGGGGTGGGTCTGGATATGAAAGGAGAAATGCTCCTTGTTGACTGTGATAGGGCTCATGACTGAACGGGTTTGTTGGCCAAGGCTTAGAACGGGCGACTCTTACACTGGTGATTTGCCGGTGCAGTAGGAAGGGAGGGATACCTTACGATGAAGGATCGAGACTAGTACACACTCTGCTGCCATGGAAGAAAAAAAGCAGATAAACGAATGAACCACTGCTCTCGGTTCGAACGGAAAGTACAACTTGGAGATCCCACTCATTTCCCTTCATTACGTTGCTCACATCACGGCAGACAATAGATGCAGTCAATCTTTTGGTCCAAGTCTAATATTACAGAAGGAGACTAACCTTTGTTCAAAGCCCCGACAAAATAAATGTATTGAGTATTGCCGGATAACTGTTGGTTCTGGTATGTATTATACGGTATATTTTTGCGTGAAGGCGCCATCGCCCCGCAGCCGAGTAGAAACAGGAGCCTATCAAATCCCGAACTAGTACATGTGCTTCAGTGAAGGTAGAATGGTCCACCTTTCACGCGGAGGGTTCTTATAAGCCGTTCGACGTGTCTTATGGACATACGCATATGGGCCATTAAATAAAATCTCGGGTTTATTATGTAACAACAAAGCTACCCTAAAATCCGATGGACGTGAATCTACTGGTTCCTGGGGGTATACATAGTGGCGGGCCAGGCAGCCACTATCTACTACTGTACCGGCCACTGCGGTTTGTTTGTTTGTCATCATATTGCATTCGGCCGCATAGCGACCGGCCACTGCGGTTCGGACGTCAGCTATCAGCACGGGGTGTCTGTCCAGCTGTTTTTACGCCTCTGTCAGCGTCAGCAGGCCAGTGTCCAAGCAGTAAAAGTTGTCAGCACCCTCAATTTCAATTCTGCAATTTACAATTATGATACCCTGTGCCTTATGCTATATTATGATGCCCGGTGCCTTATGCACTACCATCATTACCATAACCTTGTCTATCTCTTCTACAGGTGTCAGCACGGGGTGTCTAAGTTGAAATTACCTGTCAGCAACAGACAGTGTCCGAACCGCAGTGGCCGGTACAGCACTAGGGTAGCAATTTCATGTACATATTTTGGCTCATCGTTCGACCTCCGAAACATCCGTGGGGCGTCGACTATATATTCCTTTCCAGTGCTCGATGCTGGCGCTATAGCCGTACCTTTATGCCAAGTTATGGCTAGCCGTTAGGAGTAGATGATCTATAGCTCCTTGCCTGCAAGCAAGTTCACGTTTGGAAGTACCAAAGCACAGTCGGAACTTAATATATTTCAAAATATCTAGTTGGCCATATGCATACTTCCACAGCCTTTTCTCTCTAATCCTCTTCTCTTCACCTTTATAGTTCCCATCGTCCTACGCTTCCAACTCGACACGAAACATCGTATGGGCCTAAGTTCTTGTCTAGCTCTTCGCCGAGAGCAATCCCGGCACCAACCCCGAATGGTCCGTCTATCGCAAATATCTGATCCCCCGGAGTTAACCGCACAAATTATACCTTTCTCCTTGGTCAGAACCAGCACCATTCACAAACGTTCTGCCAGGCATCTTCCCAACATCATCATTGCTGTCGACAGCATCGTCGACAACATGGTCCTCTAACTAAATTGATAGTGCTTTAAGAGGGAAGATAGAATTGGTTGGTGGAGTGGCATGGTGTGTGTTTTCGCTTCGAGTAGTATGTACCAATGTAGTCGTTCCATGACTGCTGCAATAGTTAGCGTTATGTCAGAGATGCAATCATTTGCATTGATAACCTTCGAACCTTTACTACGAGTGACATTGCATATCAGACTGAGTGTACCTCCGCTCAATAGCCTCCACCATGTCAACATTCAGATGATGGATTTTTCATTATCGTACTCCATCCTGAATGATTATTAGCAGGTTGTGACTACGTAGAGGAGTGTTTGAAACGTACATTTGTTTTGCGTTTTGTTCAAAGTTATCAACTAATGGCCATACTATACGCGAACTACATGCGCCTAATAGCTTTGTAGCAAGTGTAGCAAGAGTTGTCGGCGAGCATCTTTTTGGCGGTATTGAATTATCTGGTTGCGCTACTAGCACTTGGACTCAAAAGTTCTCCACCACGGACGCAGTAAGATCCTCAAAGCCCCCTCAATCATGGAGCTTGATAGCATAACATAGCCCCCCAAAAACCCACTCCCCAAGGTAAAAACCGCGCGGAGGAGAGGGGAATTTGGGCACTGCCATACTCTAGTTAGAGTGAATGCAAAATGATTAAAACAAGCAAAAGGTAAAAACCGCATAGTACCACCTAGCCGGTATGTATAATCCCGTCGTCCCCTCTGTAACTGTAATCCTGGGGTCTTTAAGTTTGACCCAAACTGTACACAGATGAATGTTATTGAGTCTGGATCTTCAACTTTAGTTCACTTATGGATGCACGTTTCACCATCCTCCGTAAAACCCTTTGTTTGCCGACCTGCACTGATTGCTGGGACCTCGGAGCAGCCATATCATCCGTCCGCCGAGGGGGGAAAGTAATTGTACTTAATCCCCGATCAACATGCAAATCAACAAAGCAAAACCGAGGCGTGATGTTCCAAGTGAGAAGAACATATGACATCCAGTCGAGCATAATTAGTAATCTGGATCATGTTGCATTGAAATTGAGGTATGATGACAACGGAAGTAACTCCTCTCCCCTACTTCTAAGAGCGTGTACTCCAGATAACGCATCCACTCGGTAACAAGACACATGACAATCGTGTGGCCCAGTCCCTTTGCCACAGCTTTAGTTCTGTGCCTTATATCCGCGGTGTCAGATACACTGGTAGCCTGTAGTATTGTTTGGTAACCTTCGTACCGATCGAGTTTCGAATATACATTCGTTTCTTGCAGTGGTAAGGAAAGATCCGCGAGGGTCGGATTAAGTGATACGAGAAAGAGTGTCGAGGTAAATGATTTGATGGGAAGGAGTAGGTGGAAGAAGTCCCCAACTTGTTGTGGTCCGAGGCCGCGCCTCTTGGGAATGTAGACTGCCGAGTAAAGAGGGCGTGCGGGACGTAGTCTCCAACAAGTTGCTGTGAAGCTTCCGCCCAGCGGGAAAAAAACTGAAACCAGTGTAGGGACGAATGAAGGGTTATAGGGTTGCCAGGTCGGAACTGGGGAGGGAGAGAAAGGTCTGTGCTGTAGTGCTCGAACGATTGGGTTTGAATAGACTTTCGTTGCTCCAGTAAGTCTAGCTTACAACGGTAAAGAGAGTTCCAGAGGTATAATTAGTCACCAGAAGTCTCGAGATACGAAGAAAGAGTGTCGAAGTAAAACAAGTTCAAGAGTCTGCTGGAGATAGGGCGTGCTCAAGGTGGAGGGTGACATGTGGCGAGAGAGAACGGTTTGGTCTGGAAAGTTCGGCCACCAGGATGGTGCTAGATGGCTGGTGCACTGACTCCCGCTATGTGCCCTGGCCCGTGCCCTGAGCCGCACTTTAATCCCACAGACTCTCGACCCAGCACCCTCAACCCCAGCATCCTCAAAGCTTATGAGCCAGCCCTGGATTCGACACACCTAGGAAGGACTAGATCACGAGTTCAACTCTCGAGTTTTCTATCACCAAGTGCAATTCCGGAACACCGTACTTCATTCGCAGGATGAATCCCAACAAAATCTCGTGTGTATTAACGCGCTACCATACCAAAAAAATCCATGTATCATCACAAAGATCCCATCAATCATTACACTTTTACCCAAGAAAACCCAAATCTCAATACACCCCCTCCTCAGCATCCCCATACCTCTTCCTCTGCTCTGTCACCGTCCCCACCACCGCCCCACTTTTCACCACATCATAATTATCGCTCGAGCCATCATCATACGCCAGGCGGACTTCCGAAATATCCTCGCCCACCTCCAACCACTTATCACTACATGCCGGAATCGGAAAGAACCTTGTGAGCAGATAGTACACACCCGAGCTGATAATGACTCCGGCAAAGAAATTGATTCTATAAATATACGTCGCGCCAATAGGAACCGACTTCCCGATTGCGCCGGCGAAGCCAACAACATTGATTAGGATCCCTGTGATGTATGCGACGTATGCGCGCCAGTGAATGCCGAAGGTAAAGTAGTAGGGACTACTCTTTTTCGCCGAGTAGAGGTTTTTGATCTCGAAGTAGCCCTTGCGGACGAAGTAGTAGTCTGAGAGTATTACGCCGGCGATGGAGGAGAGGAAGACGGAGTAGGAAGAAAGGTAAAGGGTAAAGTTGTTTGATGAGGACAGCAGGTTCCAGGGACACATTGCAAGGCCAACTGCGGCACACACGTAGCCGCCCCGACGGATGTTAAGGTACCGCGGGAGGAGCGCAGTCATGTCAGTTCCGGCGGAGACAGAGTTGGCGGCGATGTTGGTGCCCAACTGGGCGAGTGCGAAGGCGGTGGCGATGAAGAAGACGCCAGCGCGGTTGGAATGCTTGCCTTCGTCGAGGAAGCGGCTGAGGAGCAGGAGTGGGTTCCAGATTGGCTCTTTGTAGATCACTGTGGAAGAGGAGGAGACGATAATTCCGACGAATGAGGTGAAGGCGAAACCTAGAGTTTGTTAGTTACCGGGTGCATGCTGGTACAAAAGGGTCCAAACCGCAGGGGATGGTAATGAGCTGAGACCACAACGCATCACGGGGTTTCTGCGCAAAGCGAGTGAAATCGGGGTCGTTGACGATCAGAGTTGCGAAGTTGGCGATGGAAGACATGATGCCGCTGATGAACGCCCAGGCAAGCTCAGAACCATGGATTTTGGCGGGCTGGTGGACGATAGGGCCAACTCCACCCGCTCTTTGTATGCACCAGCCAAAGAAGGCGAATCCGCTGTTACAAATGTCAGTAAGGTTCCAAAAGATTTGATAAGAGGAGAAACATACGCTATTGGCACAACATAAGACTTGACGGTGAAAAGATGTCTGATCTGGTGAACTGGGAACCAGATGGCAGGCAAAGAGAAGAGCCAGAACAAGAAGAACGAAAGAAAGTCCCTCGTGTTCGTCCCTGAGCTCGCAGCCATGGAATTCGGCAGATCCTCAAACTTTGCCCATATGCTCCGAATCATCAAATACACACAAGTACCGCCAATCCATGACTGCACACCGTACCATATACATGCCATGGCCGCTCGATTGAATACAGGCCACAAACTCCCCCTGCGCCAGAACCACAGTTAGTCACTCACTAAACTTTCCGCAGGGAACAGGGAGAGTAACCAGATTCCGAAGGAAGACCGCGCCACGACAGGAAACCCGATGTGGTACGTGGCACCAATACGACCAGTAAGGCAAATAAAGCAGGCGGCGATAAAGTATCCGATCCAGACGCACAACCAAGACTGCCACCATGATAGACCCTGGATGATCATACTGGACGAAATCATCCACGTATTGATGTTAAAAGAATCTGCGATCCAGAAACCGACGAAATTCCACGGACCCCATTGTCGGCGAGCAGGTTCAACTGTAGGATAGAACTTGTCAACATGGTTGATGCTATGTTATTAGGCTGGTAGCGACCATTGTTGTCACAGATGTAAGGTTCCACCGCTCTCCGAATCAAGCAAGAGATGTCCGAGACATTAAATGACCTCGCAGAAAATAAATATCACCATCCCCGCCCGGAATATAACTTCCCGAACAACGCAGGTCTCCGATCGAGATATTTTTCGGCGTAGAATTTGAAGTGGGCCAGCGGGAATGATCGAAATAAAATTGAAACCCACCAGGCTTTAAATCATGATTCGTCAACATCAACTGAGCACCTGTCAATCCAGGCTCATTGTCGGTCTCGAGCTTTCGCAGGAACGCAGGGCCCGGCATCTTGGTTATCGCGAGCGGGGGACTTGTGGCGCTGTTGTCTCGATACGACTTCGATCAGGCGTCCGTCCGAATGAGGGCCGTCGTCGTCGGGGTTCAATATCTCTCTCTATCACTGAGAAGGGGAGTGGAGGAGTATATGACGGAGGGGAGAAGTACTCTCAAGCAGCGACAATGACGTTGCTATCTCTCGTGGCACGCGGTGGTCTTATGCACTCCCGGGCCATTTGCTTCGTTCTTGGTATTCCCGACGATCTGTGCGCCCCTCCCACTGAGCACCTACCAATCATGGCCACCAACACGCGACATCCGTCTGATCAAGAAAACTTGTGTGGTCGGTATTGGTATGCTATCTCTCTCAGCGACGATCTGAGTGGCCTCGTACCCCGGCCCTTGATCTTACATGATTTTATACTAATCAAAATGGTGAGTCAGATCCAAATTGAGATTATGAAAAAAAGTGAGGTGAAAGGGCCTGGAGACGCACTCCACCAAAAATTCAAATCACCTCCAGAGAGCTAAGCTTTTGGGGGGTATTAGTTTACATCTACCTGAGTCAATGTCGAGTTTTTTTAAAAAAATTCCCCCACATTTGCAGTCTTAACCTGAAGTTAATCTGGAGTTGATCTGGTTCATAGCCAGCTTAACCCGGTCACTCTTTTCAACTTTACACATGTAGTTTTGCCTGGTTTGCTTAGAGCCCCATACAAACTCTTTTTCCCCACTCTAAACTCTTCTTTCAATTTAAATCTGGTATAAATATGTGGTGTTGAGATTTCCAGCGGATTGATGAGATTTTAACCCAGTTGACCCTTGAACTTTTGTGTGGAGCGAAGTTTCCAGGCTCTCACAAGTACCTTCCTTACCCCTGCCACACTATTCCCTTTTTATCACTTCCACTTTCATCTTAGTGCATGCCACACAAATATACATTTGAGTCTAATTCGGGGCTACAATCTGAGTATCTCGATAGCTTAGCGACGGCCGAATCGAAAGAATGGGGTCTTCCCGAGTTTCTACGAATCAGAGCAACGGCTTGTGTCTTAACCTTCCCAGGATCTTGGGACTTGAGAGCAAGCCTTCTAAGATGTGGAAGGTGCATTGGGGTTAGGGTTGTAGTGAGGGAATGGAGTAGGCAAAGTTTAAACATTTAAGCGGGGGAAGTGATAGGAAGCTTCTCTTCTGTCAGTCAGACTGCTTTTTTTTTGTCGCTAGCCTACACTTTAGCTTGTGGCAAATTGTCTCTTATCGCCGCCCACTCTTATCTGGGTAAATGGTTTGAATCGCGACTCCAGCACCAGCGGGCAAACTTTCAATTGACGAGCAGCAACAACTATCATAATATCCAAGAGGGAATCAGCAAGTACTTCCCGAATAATTCTCGTGCAGGTTTCGTGGCGTTCGCATGTCCAAGTTCACGTAGCTTTGTTTTTCCCGGCGTTTAACTGGGCAAGGCAAGCAAGGTCAGATACACTTGATAAAGCAAGCTGCAAGCTGCACGATAGGGCAAAGCTGACTCGATGAAATCGAGCAATGAGGCGAAAAGATAAAATATCCGGTAGCGAAGTGGGAAGTGGTATCAAGCATGACCCTGCAGGTTATCTTGCACCCGCACCGAGCGTATCTAGGGTAAACTAAGTAGTCTCGAACGCTGCCAGCCGGGCGCTAGGTGCAAACGTCAAGACGCTACCCGGTTATTGGGATTCGGCCTTCGAGACAGAAACGGGGAACGGGTTTCCCGTGGCAGTATCGGCTTGAAGTCCCGCGAAGGGGTAATTGTAATGAGTACGCAGTACTTGACTGCTTGATTGTAGGTCCCGAGGAATTCTGGGCAAGAATTTTCACTCGTTATCGCACAGCTGCTAGTAGATCTACAGTTTACAGTTTATTAGTTTGTTAATTCTCTAACGTGAATTTTGGGTTTGTCTGGAGCCCACCATATAAACTTCCAGTTGTCGGCTGAGCGCCCTCTCTCTTAGATGTGTATCTTATTCGATCCCTCAAGCCCAGTGCATATAAGGGCAAGGACGTTCGCCTTATTATTCTCAGGGAATGTCCAGAGAAACATCAAGTGTAACCATCTGTGCCCGAGATGGAGAGCCGTTTGTTCGAAGCTAAGGTTACACGTGGATATCGCCGAATTGCAGGTCCCAAACCCAGGAAACGTGGTATCGTACACATACTAATGCAAGAGGAGGTCCCAAGGAGGCATGATGTGCAGAAATAGAGTATCAAGATCTTGCACTGAAGTTTTTATGGATAGCGCTAGAAGTGGATCGATGAGTGATGGGTCGTGACCACTGGGTCTTGCTTTAAGGAACCGGAATAGCTGGTAGCACAGGTAACCTCGAGCATATGGACTCGAGCCATGTCCTGAATGGAGACGGGACGTCGGAGAATCGGACAATCCATGGTCAATATTCATGCTATATCACCCGTTTGTAGCACCGGCCCGCGACAACATCTTCACGTCTCTGCAGTCACGGGTGTGATTTGTTTGATACGGATAACACGCTGTTACTTTGGATGCTAGAAAGACTTGTTGATTGACTTGATCTCTCGAGGCCTGAAGGCCCGTATATATACAGACTTGACTCCCATATCAGTATCCATATCTATATCCGTTTGCACATCCGTTTGCAATGATATGAGCCGCTCTACACTAATATGAGCCGCTCTCACTGATATGAGCCGCTCTCCTGAGGCATATCCTCATATACCAACTGCATATCAAACGGACCTGGGCAGTGAGGCTCACGATGCAGGTACACATGCAACACACGCAAGTAGACATCCGAATATAGTATAACCATAACCCGTCACAAAAGTCCTGTCCCAAACAGAAAACATGCAAAGAAAATAATAAAGTAACCATCCCCCCGCCGCAGAACTTCTGATCCTCAAATCATTTCCGCCGCCACCGCCGTCTATCTGAAGCAATTAAACCCACAGCACCTGAACCTCGAGTAAGTTCTCGCGCCGTGTCGATTCGCCGTGACCCCCATGCCGAAACGTTTCCCGCCGGTGCCTTTGGAGTAATTAAACGGCATATTTGATGTCGAAGATGTGTGTGTAGTAAGTAGGTTGTGTATAACTAATCGAAGGAATGTCAGCAATTACGCAGCCCATGATAGAACAAAATTGGGCGTACTTTTCTCGAAGTCGTTTTTTTATCAAGAGAATCCGAATGATTGGTATTAGAGAAACAACGGTGGATATGGGCGATTTATATACCAATGCGACAAAATGGAAAAAACCGGTACATTGAATCAGAGGAACGATCAACAATGTGGTGTGTTGATACGCACTACGTCATTGCCCTGAACCCTAAGAGCGCATTAGTACCTATCCTTGTTTTCTCAGCTTTGGTTTGCCGAAAAATGCCGAATGTGCAACGAATCCCAGATGCAGCGAGTTAGAATGACGTTCGGATCACGAGGTGTTTTGGCAAGCGAGCCATTAGCCGTGGTTTGGGATATTCATGAGCTAGCACTCGGGGTATGTTGTGTAAGGGTGTTAAATGTGATGATTGATTGTATTATCTAAAGAGGATACAAAGCCTTATATATGGTAGTCCATGTGCGCATGCGTATGCACTCATCTATGTATAGACACAGCTGAATACCATCAGCCTGTATAAGCTCCAGGGCTGAGATCTATTTATGCAACAAATGAGCCGGAGTGTTTCCGGTCAATCAACTGTGAAGGCTATTCTACATCGGTCAACCTTAACTCCCTCTCAATCAAAACAGTGTCTCAGTATTTACATGCCTTCGAAATTAAAAATCTCTTTAGAACTGCATGACTGGCTTTCCAAACTGAAAGCACAACACTTCTGGTTTTTCTCATCTACCGGCCGAGTTGCAGTTGAGCAAAATAGCGGTGTTTTTTAATTTATTGACCTGCCACTTCCTGCCTCCTTCGAGGCATCGAGATTTGCTTGAAAAACTCTGGTAGTACAAAAGCTCCCGGTGCTCGTTGACCTGTACCCAGTCTGACATCTCTACGGGGACCCCATTTGTGACCTCGCTCAACACCGCCGACGCCCCGCTCGGCATGTCATCGTGAGCTACCAAAAATATCTCCGAACTTCAACATCCCACATGAGAACTCACTAACCCTTTCATTTGCACCTACTCTCACCTTCAGGCGAGGTCTGGTTAAACCCCAGTTAGAGCTAAAGTCTGGCAAAGGTGTCTTTTATTGATATGGATAATACAAGGTCACTGCTTCCGGAATCTCTGGGCTTATTAATCGCATCCTGTACCACAACAAACACATCCTTTAGTTCCAGACATAGCCCAAACTCCAACAACCTTCGCGTGGAGAGAAACCAGCGTGCAATTACTCCCCTTAACTACCCAGAAACAAACGCATACCTAGCCAGCCGTAAACCCTGAAGTCATCACTCCGAGCCCCCCTGAGCACCACCAAACGTCTTGTGCAAGAAGCCTTTGAGAGAACTTGAAGGTAGCAGATATCTGAGAATGAAAAGTAAGGTGACCTCGTACGCTTCCAACGTTAGCCGGGCAGTAGAAAAGAAGTCAATTGGCGGCTTCACGTTCCTGAGGGCCCAGTCTTCTCACAATCTACAAAGATCGTAACTGGCCCTATTTAATCGTTTCTTATCGTCTCTCACCTCATCTTTCCATCAAATCTGATGAATTTAGTCTTCCGTGAAACACTTCCCACAAATTGTCACTCGAACCTTGTCAATTGGGCCTGCAGAAGTCGTGGGAATTTTCCAATAACACTAACAGTCACTCGATCTAGTGACTTCACCTCAGTCCTCTTGTCCATTCAACTTGCTGTGACCATGGGAAGACTCCGAAAGTTCACCGTGTTCCCATACCAGTATCTTTTCAGCCAAGCAAGCAGAAATCTACCGAATCACCGGCGAGATTTTAAAACGGAATATGGTAGCGAACGCTCGGTACTGAGTTTGGAGTGCACTTTGTGGCAACAATCACTGAAAGAAAGATACATGCTCAGCGGTGCCGAATTAACCAGCCAGATGCAAAGCCTTTTTATACTTAGCAAAAAGTAATATTTTCCCATACAAAGGAGGACATAATGTATCCGGACAAGCCGAACAACAGAATGGCCCAATAACGGACCTCAGCAATCGCTACCTGCCGTATTCGAGACCTAAGAATTTGTTGCCCGGTTTCGGAACACTATTGCCCAAGAAATGGGCCCGTGCTGTGCATTCAGCAATGTGAAATACCTGCATACAATCTTCGTCAGTTTCTATTCCAAGCTTGTTTTTCCTGGGCATGTCTCAAACACGAACAGTTCGCCTATAGTTCGTCAAGCAAGATCTTAGCTTTCAAGATGTGACATGCATTCCATCGGCACACCAGCTAATCCATTGGCAGTTGTCGTGCTTTTTCATGCACCCATTTTGTGGCTTGATGAGGGTGATGTGGCTTTGTCGTGGGGGGACTACTGCGAGCAGCTGCGGTGGCTTTCTTGAAAACTGGTTTGCTTGTTTATTCCAAAAGCAGCGGACTACCCCTCCCGCCTCTGTTGTCGCGTCATCTACCCCTCCCCTCCACCCTTACACCTCCATGTCTAGCTGCTTGAACACAGCTGTTGCGCCGTTTTGGGGTAAAACTGGTGGGAATTTGATCCAGTGGGGATTGGGGTGGAATTGTAGAGTATAGTTGTGAAGTACCTCTATGGCATTTTTCATGTAAAGAATACTTGATCGGTGGCGTCTGCATTGGAGCTATATACGACAGACCCTCAATCGTGAGTATGTAAGCCGTGTACAATAGCCCGCTGGAGTTCCTAAGGAGATTATGATCAAGCATGGGCATTCATTGGTGCTATTCCAGTTCTGCAACACCAGGTTCGGGGTCACACGAAGCTGCTTTGACTATACTTAAATACTTAAATCTGGTACTGAGTATATATACTTAGTGAATGAAGGTATCATCGATCACGTATGATACCTTCCAGTGCTTGACAAAACTCCTTCCACCCTGCTCCCAAACACCAATACAGAGTTTCATAGAAACGAATGCTATATAGTCGGCCAAAATGATTGTGGCATGTATAAGTATTCACTGTCCAAGAATAAAACAAAACGACATTCGCTCCAACTCCAATGCCCCCATGGCAAAAATGACACCAATATGAAAAACACACAAAAGCACAGCAGACATCTCTAAATACAATCCTGTACCACCCCGTTATCGTTCCGTAGTTCCTCCATTAAGCTCATACGGCGGCGGCGGTGCGGGACCCTCCACTTCCCTGATCCACGACACAACCCTCTCATCGCGATCTACCGTATGCGCACCTTCCGGCACCCTCACGCCATTCACATCCTCACCGCCACTCGCCCTACTCGCCCTACTCGCCCTACTCGCCCTCACCACTACCCTTTGGCCCCTCTCCGTGCCGGGGACACCCAAAATATCATCCGGATGTCGCGGCATTGCCTCCCCCGGCTCACCATCCCTACTATACCTAGGCGGCAGAAATCCCACGCTCCGATCCTCGTCTGCCGGCGGTTTCACGTCGCCCGGCTGGCGTCGAGCAGCACGCCACGCAAAGAATAGGACTGCTGCTGTAAACAGCGCGCCAAAGAGGCCGAAGCAGATCTTGAGAGCGAGGGAGAGCGTCGGGTTCTCAGTTTTTCCTTGTTCTTCGCGGGCTTCGTCATTGGGGTAGGGGGTTGGTGAGGGCGTTGGGTCGGAGGAGCGGGGGATGAGGTGAGAGGTAGATTTTGTTGACAGTAATAGGAGGAGCGCGAGGTGGTGGTGGAAAAGGAGGATGTACGGAAAATGTCGAGGCATGATTTCGGTGCGGTGGGTGGCGGTTCGGGGGAACAAACAGAAAGTTATCATGTCTGCTTCACAGCATCCACGTTGGTGGGCAATGATACTTCGACAGGTTCTATAAAAGAAGAAAGAAAATGAATAAATCAGCATTCCTTATTCCCAGTTTTCAATTTCCAATCCGGCAGAAATCCAGACGGAATAGAAACACTCACTTACCTACCTGCATAACCTAGCAGCACGACATGACAACAGCGCAACTCCACTCCATAAAACCCTTATGAGATTGCCCATTCGGCTTGTCTTATATTCCTCGCCTCCAACAACAGGCTGAACGCACCCCTCGCTGTAGCTAACCAATGGATAGCTGGCACCGAGCAGGCCCTCGATAGCGAGTGGCTTACCTGGGTACAAAGATTTGGCTGCATGCGAGCCCAATCGCAAATATGGAGGCAGGGGGTCTCTGAAACAATCTGAGGTGCAGCAACCTGCAAGCTTTGGTGTGGTCTGTACCACCACAATTTGACGTTGGACAACCGAGAGTACAGTACTCGACTAACAAGGTACTCAGTTTATTGAGGGTGAATGAAAATGTAAATTTTGGTGTTCCAAGCGCCTCATTTGTGGCGCTACAAAAAAGCAACCGCGATTCTACTCTGCCAAAAGAGGGCCGGTTTTCTGCTTACTTCGCAGTTCAAAGATCCAAGCTTAATACTCTTCCAAAGATCGGTGAGGCCTGGTACTTCACCTATCTACCGATGAAGCAGCCATACCGAAGGAATACAAAACTGCAACGCTCCCCGGAACAAGGTCGGGCCGATAGGATAGCTGTCGAACCGAGAGACCCGCACCGGGTCTCGGCTGGCGCGCCCTGATTGACTAGGTTCCACGGTCACGGGAACCGAGCGAGTAACCTCGAAATAGTGCGGCCACACTCTGTCGAGTATCTTACCAATATAATTTCTGACAAGATCTTGTTGTTAGCCGGCATCACGAACTCAACGATACTTAATCGTGTGCACCATCACTATATTCGGGTAGAGCCTACAAATTGTCAGAAACATGATCTTTTGTTTTACAGTTGTCACCTCGAGAAATATAAGGCAGTCAGTTGCATGTAAAAGAACAAGTACCACAGAACCACAGCTTCGCTCAGGTATTTCTACACCCCAGCTCAGCAATCCAGTCTATAACCCATGGTATTCCTCCATCAGGTCCACGTAACCCTTGATGATAAGTTCTCCATAATAGTCGCCACCAACGGCGGCGCGGCCTTGAGGAATTGACTCGTATTGAATTCTGTTAAGGAAGGTAAGCTAGCCAAGGAGTATGCACGCTGACTAATTGGGCATCCTTGACTGGGGGATGACTTTGGCGATTCTGCTGATGTCGAAATCCGCGTTGCTAAAGCGTATGCAAGTGTCAATTTGGATGGTGGTACCAGCGTCGTCTCGATAATCCACATTGTCGTTATGAGTTTTGATGCATTCGATAAATTCAGCTGGTAGAAGGGAATTAGTAACAGTGGGCATATGGGCGCCAGAATCGAAGTAGACGGTTGCGTCGTCCACGAAGCAATTTGGGGCATCGAGGTCGCCTTCAAGACCACGGAGCATGAAGCAGCATCCTCGGAGCTCCCAGATGTAACTCGTCGAGCTTAACGGTAGAATTAAGTGTGGGGCCTGGGTATGAGGCTGGTTATGAGCTAGATTCGTCGGACCTCTTTAGAAGACTTCTCCAGACACTTGGCGGTACCTTTGGGAACCTTGTATGATTGGATATTTGCTTCAGCACACAGCTTAAGTGCCAGCTTTTGGAGCGCCTTGGGCTGTCTTGTCTGCTCACTGGAACGAACTAGAAACTTTCGATCATTCAGACGGAGTGCGTTTGCAACGATGGCCGTAACCTAGGACAACGTGGTGATGCTCGGAACCGATTACTCGGCGTTGGGCCTCCACAATCTGGTAGAGAAGATGATTAAGTGCAACGTTGGTGAGGCTGGGTGCGATGAAGGAGGAAGGTCAGAGGGAAATAACTTTAAACTGACGCAATGAATTTGCTAAAAATTAGCTGCATTGCAGAAGGAATGTCCAACGTCCGCTGTATGGCCAAAAAAAAGAACCACGTGTGTGCCAAGGGTCAATTTATATATCTGTAATATCGTGTACTACACGATCCCAGACTACCTAGGTAATCTACGCGTATGTTACGCGGCGTAGGTGTGAGAAGATACGGAGAGATGAGAATATGAATGCTGAAGTGCGCAGCAAACTTCTCCTGTACTGAGAGGGCATAAAAAGATCGTAAACCGTTAAGCTTGCTATGTGTCGCTATAAAGATTAAAACTCTGATACTATCTACCGTAGGAATAAATTGCAATTTTTGCAGACGGACGCAAGTCGGGCGTTGGGATAAACAATCGAAGAACAGTCCCTTGACCGCCATTGAATGCAATGGTGACAGTTCAACAACAGTTCATCCCAATGGACTAACTTGCGTCCGTCTGCAAAATCTCCCACTTTTTCTTACAGTACACTAAGAGCTATTACAATCTATAAAACTTCTAGGTAACTCTCAGTACTTGGCGCCGGGACTTAGAGTTTAAGTTCAGAGCTGTTATTTTTCACCAATCCCTGGCTTCTACTCCCTCCCACTAGGTACCTGCTACTCACGTTTCGCAGAGTTCTTCACCTACAACTACGCCTCACCAAGCATAGCATGTCACGGCGCAGAGTTCAACTGAATCTAAGGTACGCTATACGTGTTTCCTGTCCATCCCCCTCCCCGTTGCATTCCAAAGAGTTGGTTGAATTTTGGTGATATCCGTTGAATCCTCATGTATGTCCATTAGATTCGCTGTTTGCATGACGCTCCTCTTGAATCTTACAGCCCCTAATACCACGCCTCAATTACCTAGGCACCCTTGATACTTTTCTAACTACTCATTGATACAAAGTCTATGTGCATCTACATAGCACGAGTACTAATTGAATTTTAGGTCCGCACAGCCATTTATGTCTACCTTGATTCCCGCCACTGCGGATTTCCTACTCGCCGATACATAGAACAGTATGGCACGCTAAACACCCCGCCCACTTGACCACGCTTGTCTGAGATGCTGGGAGGCTCTGGATGAAGAAGTGGCGTACTGTCAAGCGGGGTGCTCCATTAGTCCCCGAAGAATTCAACACAGCCTGCGAGGTAGACGTCTCGGGAAGATTTATTGTGAACATTGCTCTTCCTGTGGTCCGGGCAATAAGCAAAAATGAACGCAGTGGCTTGTGTTTGGATGCGTTTGCTGCAAAGACGATACCTCCCAGAGAAATTAAATTTCCGTGGACTACGAAACTGGTACCAACCCTGGATTATGCTTACCAGCTGGAGCCGCGAAGAGTTTATCACATGGGATCAAGGTCAAGTGCTTCTTCGAGGAATCTTGGGAGGTCGTTACGTCCATGCGGAAGTGTGGCCCAATGGGAGTAAGGCAGATTGGTATGAGTAAGTTTTTCACCTTATTATATTGTACTCTCTATTACTAACCTAACTGAAGCTATAATGAAGAACTTGCTGTCTAATCAAAGCTAGGGAACATCAATGGAACGACGATTAAAACGTGCGGAACATTAGCCAAAGCTCCAACAGCATTGGATAAGATGGAACCACAAACGCACTCACCCGAGTCTTTGAAAATCAACGCCATTACCGAATATATGGAATAAAATCCCTGAGAAGGGTTTCGCCGGAGAGGTCTACGAGTTACTCCAGAAGCTTGCAGATACAGGGTACACTTACTGCTTACTCGGATTGGAGTCAACTTTTCAAGTAGCAGCAACGTTAACCTCGAAACTTCGGGCACCGCCATTACACCTATGGCTAATGACAAACAGGAAGAGCGCGATTGCTACTATATGTCCCAGGCGACAATAGAATGTTGAGTCGTTACGGAAGGATCTGCTACTACACTAAACCCAGCGACCCTCGTGCCGATGGTACAATGCATATTCCAAAGGTGCCGCCACGGTGGGTTCCAGCCCAAGGACAATTCCCTTATTTTGGCGAATATTGTTTCGCCAGTTCGAAACTTCTTTGTCGCCCATCAAGGCGACGAGTGACCAAGGCCAGGGCGACCATAGAAATTTCCTAAATTTCGAGCTGGGAATGTCATCATTGTTTTCTTTTTTTGCATTGCTGTACCCATGTACCCATGTAACATAGACGGCTGAGGATCTTGTGTAACATGCGCAGTTCCAAACTTCCACATGTAACAATAGGCGATGGATGCCGGAGGTGCCGGGATTGCCATGTTCTCGATCGCTTGCTTAGGTGCGTATCACATGGGACGGGAGCCGGACTTATTTCTACATCCAGGTGCATGCAGAACGTGGTTCGGTGTTCGTATCCCACAGAACCCACATACGAGCCGGAAGCGAAGCGAGGGCAGTAGAGACGAATGCGTTCTTTCTAATTCCGGATGTGAGCACGAATACAACCCGAAATAATTTAACTGGTCGGGGCCATGGGGAATATTAATATTTGCAATCTGCATTACCGAAAACCGAGTGAGGTCGTATGCAATGGAATAAGTCCACCTGGAACTTCATCTGCCACCGCATAGAGTGGATATGAGGAGATATCATACTTGACTTTATGGCTCTCTTCTGAACACCTCCTGCACTACATATACCCAATCAGTTCACTTACACCCCACACTTCGAAACCGAAAGTCTCCACCCCCCATTCGTTATGTTCGTGGATACCACCTTGCCTCACTCCATGGCCTTCGCTGCGCTACTGGACCGGACCTCTAGATCTGCAATGCGCACACCTTCGGAGGTGGTGCACGATGAGTGGAGAAAGAGAATATTTGGGCGAGTAAATGAGGCGGATGGATGGTGGCTTTTTCGGAGCACACAACCCAAAATGCCAGCGTCCCCCCGCAAAACCAGCGCAGATATTGCTCTCGTTCCCAGATTTCGCAAGCTACTTTTGCCGGGATCGAAAAAAGCTGCTGGTATACGAGCGCACGCAGAAATCCTATCAGCTGTCCCACAAGTTAGCCCAATGTGTAGTGAGCAGATTCTTACATCTACTCCAGTACTGGACCGATGCTTGACAGTCTGGGGCACATGACATATGGTCTATGCTGCCGCAGTGGCCAAGTACGCGAGCGACAAACGACCAAGCCCTAGAATCTACGGTGCCACTTAACCCCGCCTTTCACAAAGCGGCATGCCTAACCACCGCTGGCGAGCCCGAACGACTCTGGGTATTCCAACGAAGCTGACGTTATCGGAGCATGATGGGTGAGCGTCTCTGATACCATGGCGGAGACGAAAGACATTTGTGGATAACAATCTGATCAGCTAGTCCATTTGGAACCCTGCTCTTCGTGTACCCAATTGTGCCATTGCTCGTCTTTTCTACAGCAAAGTCACCACCTAGAATCATTCTATACCATGGCGAATACAAGAGGATTTTGCGGGCGATAATCTTGATCCGTTAGTCCCTCTTTGTGTATACAGTTGGAGTTACTCGTCTTTTCCACGGCAAGGTCACTACTACTTGCGGAGCCGATACATACGACAGAACGTTTCGGCGGTGTAGGTCCGAGGCCAAAACGTTCACGATGGGACCTCCAGATTCCACCCCTCCTATTAGTTCTCTCGCCGTCTACGAACAGCCTAGTGATTCCCGATTGCGACTGCGGTACACATAGCCTCATCAGAATACGACGAGAATACCAGCCTCGTGGCTGTCCCTAAGGAGCAATGGTACGGCCGACTTCACTTGCAGAAACAGTCTCATGGCACACGGCTTCCTAGTTTCAGTGGAGCATACTGCATCTTCCATCTCCACATCCTGATACAGAACTCAATCTCTTCATTATCCTCCGGGCGGGACTAGAGTAGTATTCTCTCCCCCAATCCTCTCGCCAGATTTAGCTGATGTTAGTTGAGGCCACAGATTCCGTCCAACGGCTACATTCGTCCCTTGATTGGTCGTGTACAGATTTCCAGTTCAAGTCTTTCCGCACTCTATCACCCGGCCATACTATGCCACTAGATGAGGTTCGGACGTCATCTGTCATCAGAACCTTTTTGTCCGAAGTTCACTAATAAAGATTATCCGGTCACTGCATAAATAGTGCAACCGCTCCCCGCTCTACATACTCCTCAATCTCACTACCCGAAACATCCTAGGGCAAATCAGTATCTAGGTCATGAAAGTTTACCCCAGCGATACTTGTCACTTGTCCCTAACCGAGCGTCAGTCAACCTTGGTCCAGTCGTCATTGTAACTGTCCAAATACAAAAGTCTAAGGCATCTGACCGAACCTTATTTGTCGGGTACAGCACTGTATATGAGCTGTATGGCGAACCTTGCTTGACTCGGATTCCTCGCATGAGACAGCAGCATAGTATCGGACGCCACCCCGCGACTACATACTATTGAGACAGCAGCAACACATGCACGTCATATTAGAGTCGTCCAGCCACCCGTGTATTTGACTTTTTGGTCTTAGGGTCCCGGATCTTGGCCGGAAGTAGTGCTGCAGTATGCATCGTGACTTACTACAATATATGTATGGCATGTAGTGACAACACAGCGGGTGCTGAGATGTGATCTGTAAATGGGGTAGGAGGAATCTTTTGCGTTAAGGTCACGACGTAGTTACCATACGGCACTACTGCCGGCCGAGATCCGGGACACGAGAGCAAAAGGTCGAATGCGCGTGTGGCAAGACGACTCTATTGCTTCATCCATGGGAGCTGCTGCGCCGCACATTGTTAGCTGAAGAGAGACAATGCAAGACAACTAGCGCATCTATCCCGCCTCATCCGCGCGCAAAATGAGAAATACCCGCGGCCGCGACGCATGAGACATCACCCGTCTTAAGTTTATATCAGTTATTTCGGTTTCACATCCATCCAAACTTCCAACTAGCGCTTATTATACATTCTTCTTTGCATGCCCGATGATTCATTGTTGTGAAACTGCAGATCGGGACACTAACTGTCTGGCAGCTGAGAGCCTTAAGATCTTTCAGCTGAGAAAGTGACAATAGGGCGGGGTCTAGGATCGAAAAGAGTTGCTCAGCAGTCCCACCCCGCATAAGCACCGATTATAACAGCCAAAAAAACCCCCACCAAAAACTAAGCAAGCCCCGCATTAATTTGTAATAAACAGTAAGAAAGTCATCATCATTATGTGTATAAGTTCAATAAGTAATCCGTCCCTTCCGTTCAACTCCGCGTCCTTCCCGAACCCCCGACACCCCCGGAATAAACCACCATTTTCCGTCTGAAACGCCTTCCATTACCAAAGTCCTGATGCTGCTCGAGCACCGTTCGGGCCTGCCCCGATGGAGAAATGTCTCTGTACATTCGTTGCTGCTTTGCCAATTCTGCCCCACAATCCGGTATTGTGGTTTGTGCTGTGGCAAAGGCCAACGACGGTAGTGGAAACTGGGAAATGAAGGCATTGTATGCTTCCAATTCTGCCTCTGGGGAGCTCTGGGTTTGGAGTGATTCCGTGGGTGTGGCGGTTGTTCCATCTTTTTCGGACGAACCGCTGCGAGGTTTCTCGGCGACTGCGGGTCTGGGCTTTACCTCCGTCTTGGTGGGGTTGTTCGCTGGGGTTATGCGTCGCCGTTCGAATGTACGTAGTATGAATGGTCCGACGAGAGACGTCAAAAGAAGAAAAAAGCCGGAAACCAAGCTGCTGGTCAAAGCCTTGTGGCCCCGCCATGTTGGAAGGGTTGGCATCTTGGGGGCTGTGCTCGTTCGACTGAATGTATAGGGTTATGTAGCTTCTTGTCTGGTAGCTGTCTCGTAGCTGTGGTCGTGGAGATGTGCAACTGTTTGTCTCGTGAGGACTTTGTTCAAAGCAATATTGAAATAAAATCTAGAACGTACCTCTCAAATACAAATGCTAACGAGTGACTATGGTGATGAAGGAATCAAAGACCTGGCGTCTATCTCATCAAGAGTCGTCGTATGATGCACGGCTATGAGGAGGGGAAAAGTTGTATATTGTTGCTATGTTGAATCTTGGGTGGTCGAGCCGCCTCTTTTGTATCGTAGTTATCGCCCCATCCGGAGACAACACACATCCTTTGTGCGGAGTTCAGCTGGGCGAAGGTCGGTAAACAAGTATAGTTGCTGCACTACTGTCTCCAACCCAATCCATGTCGGTCTCAGCCACAGTGCATCATGAAACCCTGCAGCTCGTTTATTCCATTCACCCAGAGCTGAAAGCACCGCCCGACCTAGCCGTTGAACTGTCACCATCGACGTAACCTTCCCGAATACCTACCTAATACGAAGATCTTTCATCTGACGTTGATAGGATCAGGTTACGTGCTTCGTCTTCGGTGTTATTTCTGGCGCACGCATTTTCTCGCTCCCTAAGATGGTAGTCTAGTCCTTCGTTATGAAAGAAGTCAGCTGTGTTTGTTTCTCAACGTACAGAGTAGTGCGAAGGTATGCATGCACATGACGGGGAAACAAATTAGAAGCACTTGTCTGCACTGGGAATGCGCACGCACAGGAAGCGTGGCGTTGATGTATTCAAAGGTAACATGTCGGTTCTCGCACACCGTAATTCTCAAATTACTTGAATGCGCTTGACGAAGATGGCGAGTATGTCCAGTGCATGAATACAGGTTAACAGTGGCGATCCATAAGTGCATCGACATTGAAGATTCACCAGGATTGAACTTTGTTGCGAGTTTTTGGCGTGTCGGGTACAGGCGGAAATCTCCAAAGTTGGTTTGTCAATGCGACAACGACGGCGACGCAGCTTCATTGCCACCATCTGGCCACCATCGTTATAGCAATTTAGACTTCGCAAAGATGGGACCTGATGCTCTCCGGTAACAGCTGGCTCGATATCAATCTCTAATTATATCGGTATTTGCCGTTCCCTTAATGGTAAGGCGTTTCGAGGATTCAGCTACACACCATCCTCAGGTCAAGACTCTCCAACACTCAACTTGATGAGCTGCTGGTAGCTCAAAGTTATCGATATGAGTCGAACGGGTATGTGCGTGTACAGCAAGGCCGTGAATTTGTGTCGCACAATCACGCAACTGCCGCATGGTCTGAAGCTTCCAACTGCGCAGAGAAGGCTGACTGCATGTAGTGTAACGTCTCACTATGCCTTGCTGCGCCACAGCCGAGCCGTTGAGTGCCATTCTGTTTCACAAGCCTAATTTTGATGGCAGCCCCACAAAATATGCAGAGCAGAGTAGAGCACGTACACTTGGAAGCCGCCTGACGCGCCTAGCGTTTCATCACTCAAATGTTGAGTAAAACGGTAGTGAATAGTAATCGGTAGAGGATGGCGTGGAGGGGTGCATCTGAACATGAACAACATGGAGAGCAACAAGCTCAGATGTTTCTGTCCCAACCCTAAACCATCCACCTGATTTTGACTCCAACGAAGACTTCTGCTGTTGTCAACACCAACTTTGGTCTTTGCAACCTCGCTTTTGATTTCAACTTTGCTTCTATCATCATCACCGAAACCAAGACCTGCCTGCATATGTAGCTATTTGTTCACCACGCAGGATAATATTGAGGACGCTGATGCTGGTTCACCAACCCTGCTTAATTCCCACATCAGCCTATCACTATTGGCGGCAATCCACCGAAGCTATCTTGTCTCAACTTCTGCTGATATTTATTTCAATCCGATTCGTCGTCTACCCCATTTCTCGGCGACCATGGTTCGTCGCCTCTCAGAATTCAAGCAAAAGCTACATCCAAACGCAAAACTTCGAGCATGGTATGCATCCCATACTTTCGGCGGCACGACAAAAGCCAAGTCCCTCAAAATCCTCGGCTTCAGCAAAATGAACTTCTATTATATCGCAGCTGGGGTAGGCGCTTTGCTACTAATTGCAGCCGTAGGAGGGGGCATTGGAGTCAAGTCATCTCTCCGAAGTGCTAAAGTTCAAGGCGCAAAACAGGGAATTGTAGGACAGCCAGTAGTTCAATCGATAACACAGGAAAGAATTCGGACGCTAGTTTCTGATGGTCAGACAATAGTTACAACAGAGACATCTGCATATCTGACCACATTCCAACGGGGAGGTGGTCTGACGGAAGTTTTGACTACGGACGAGAATGGCGAGAAGACAACTGTTCAAGCAAGTCTATCAATTATAACGAATAGCGAAGGGGATATTGAGACTAAAACATTAATCGGAAGTCCGGTGTTGATTACCCACTCTAACGAGGGTGTCAGCGAGCAGACATTGGTCTTCGGCGAACCGTCAGTCGTTACCAATGATGAGGGAGAGGCGCTGACAACTACGTTGTTCGATGATGTGTCAGTAACTACTGATGAGAACGGAGAGGTGTTCACCAGTATCGACGTTCCCGAACCTGGTGCTACTGCTACTGGAGACAATACCATTAACCCAACGGATGCTGCGTCAGCGTTAGTTTTGTTGATACTTATGTGTTTAAGTGAGATCTAATTTCATTGGTGTTGACTAGGTCCGATACTGGGGGTGCCACCGCCACCGATGGAGCGTCGTCAACTGCAGGAACGACCAATACTGCGTCGACCAACGCCGCGACTCCAACTTCTACCTCTGTGCCCATTTCGTCGTCATCGGCTGCGGCAAAACCCTCATCGTCATCGGCATCGTCTTCAGCTGGTGGCGGGGGAGGTGGCGGCGGCGGGGGAGGTGGGGGTGGGGGTGAAGAATTCGAAGGAGAAGCAACATTTTATGCACCAGGTTTAGGATCATGCGGTACTGAAGCTACAGACGATGATTATGTGGCGGCATTGAGTAAGGTTCTTTTCGATGCAACTGGATCAGCTAATGCAAACAACAATCCATACTGTGGGAGGAAGGCGTTCGTAAAAGCGGCCGGTGGTAAAAGAAGGCGATGGGATGACATAGGGAACGTGACAGGCGGTATTGAAAGCTGGGAGAAAAGCCGGAATGAACGCTGGTCACGACGGTCTGTACTGTCTACTGGTAGGGTGAGTCTTGAGGGTCCAGCGCCGTCGAGAAATGAATCTGGAAACAACCACGAAGAGGAGTATTCGGATAACCCACCAATGCCAGGAATTACCCCGCCACCTAAATTAGAAATAGATCTATGGCAACGACAAGAAGGTGGTGGCGGTGTGACAATAACAATTGTGGATAGATGCCCGGTTTGCAAACAGTATGATTTGGACTTATCACCGGCAGCGTATAATGTCCTTGGAGATGAAGACGCGGGAAGAATTCCCATCAAGTGGAAGTGGCTGGATTAACATGCTTGTGGAAGAATTTTGATATTTTTGATTGAGCCTTTTGGGGCGGGAAGGTGCAAGCGTTTACTTTTGGAGGACAGTTTTTGTTACTTGTTTTATTACTTTGATGGGCAGAAAACGGATTATTGGTACCTTTGTAATCTTTGATTGGGAGTGGGGTTATCGGATTATTGCTTGAAAGCACATTTACTGAGTGGTTTGTGGAGCTGAATTATAACAACGGAGTGGAATTATAAGAGTATCCCACGGATTGATCGAGATCTACATAAACCTCGCTGGGGAATATTGTGATTGTAACCCGGATTTCTGTAAACCTTAGATACTCGCTGCGCCCTGTAGCTCTGCCATTGGTCCCTTCCTGTTTGTCGCTGCAGACGATGTTGATCATGGTTCACCGCCCGATAACGCGCGTATGGACTCCTCGGAATATATGCAGGAATTAATTACCAATGTTGGTATCAGCACTGACTTCATGGCGTTCTGTTGGCCTACAGCCGCCACCACAGCCTTGATCCAAAGAAGTAAATGAGTAGAATTCCACCATAGACGCCAAATTATCCATACAAATATGGGATTCTCTTCACTTGTATATACGTACGTAGACATTATTGGAGGTTAGTAATTGTGGGGCGGGTACATGCTTGATCTAGAACGCAAACCATCTGCACAGCATATAGCAGCAAAAGGAGTGGGTAGGGCAGCAGTTTTGTGGGGCGCAGATGTGAACGTAGGGAGTGGCGCAGATTTGATCGTCTAGGCCTTCTGGCGGAAAGGGGGGAAGCATTCGAGAATGGCGATGCGCATGCGGATCTCCAAATAACTATCTTCTTCTCCCACTTGAACCCCGTATTCTTCTAGCAGTCCTAGCGCTGGTGGCGTGGAATAGATTCGGAGAAGGACAGCTCTTAGCATCAGAAAACTCACAGGATACCATACTCACTTCCGAGTGTGTCTCAGTTCAACCGCCAGCCAATTCATAGATTCATAGATTCGCGGACGGTCAGATTACTCTAGGCCATCACATCTGAAGCCACCCTTGGCATAGGCTAATCTAGGAGGATGTCGAATTGCAGAAACTCTGTCCAGCTTACAAACATGTAGCTAGCCTAGCCGAGGTTCCTTCCTGTAGGTCTACCTTGATATAGGCTGGGCCCCGGTAATGGTTAAATCTGGACTACTGCTCTGTGGTATCTCAAACTGCCACTCCCGTGCTTCACTGTTCATAGTATTTAGAGCCACCAAACGCCAGCTGTACTAACACACTCATCAGTAAAAAAGGCAAAACAATGAGCACCACGGGTTTTGAACCCGCTTCGGGTGTTTATAGTACTTGGCGTTTATAGCACCATGACGTTTAGAGCATCATGCTTTGCTGGCTGAGTTAAGTGATCAGCTCTTGTTTATTCAATGATGGTACGGTATCATAACTCACTGAACGCTAGATTTTCAGTATCTTGCAGCTGATAGTCTGGCTAGATATGAGCATAATCACGCTAAAGGCAGCTAGTAAAACAGGCGACCAGGTTGGCCGGCTAAGCAGTAGAGTCTGACCTAATATGCAGATATTGCGGTACGGGATCGCACAGGAGTAGGGCAGTACTCTGGATTTCTTTGCTTTCTTCCTGGGAAGATTGTTCAAACAATATGCCTTAAAGGGCAGTTACCATCGGGAGTGCAAAGCGCAAACACTTCCACATTCAGCGCTAATAGCTCAGTTGGGAGAGCGTCAGACTGAAGCCAAGTAAAAACTCGGGGTAATCTGAAGGTCACCCGTTCAATCCGGGTTTGGCGCATTCCTTTTGCTCTTTACGTTGTGGAACCTGTTTCTCCGGGTTTGGAGAATTCTTTTGCTCGGGGAGTGTCTAAGTATTTTGGGAGTCTTGCAAACTTCAGAAATTCAGGCATCGGTACGTAGCCCATCCAGAACTTCAGATCTGGTCTCAGACTAATGGTGGTTGTGAGGAAGGGAGAAGTTCATTGAGTTTATTCTTGAGGATCATAATACATGCCTTCATAACTATGACTACTACTAGGTTCTACATGTAGGTATCTACCCGCTTCATATATACATGATATCAACGCACTACTACTTCAACAAATACAAAGCAAATAAACAAAAAATATATACATACAACTGCGTGCTTTCACATGATAACACAGCACTGCCCCATCTTCTTGAAGATCTTTGGCAGAATCGCCTTCGCTGTTTCTTCCAGCAGATCAGGCTGCTGCTGCTGTTGGTGATGACCACCGGGATAGCCTCCATGTTGCTGTTGTTGCTGCCCATGGTGTTGTTGTTGCCCATGGTGTTGTTGCTGCCCATGATGCTGTTGCTGCCCATGATATGGTTGTTGCTGCCCCCAACCTGGTGGCACAACACCTTCTCCTCCCGTTCCTGGGCGCAGCCACACATATATTCTTCCTTCATTCTCCTCCTCACGATACCTCAAGCTAAGGTCTCTACAGATCCTCTCTACGGTGGGCGCCAGCTTGCGAACGTGATCGACGCTGTGATTCCCGCGGCCGACAATAACATGCAAACCCTCGTCACCTCTCCTGGTAGCCGCATTGATCCTAGCCTCCAGTATATCCTCTGCCTCCTCCACATATAGTCCATGCAGATCTATTGTGTCCGCCGGCTGGTCCGCGTTGTTGGCGCGGAAGATGAAGTCGCGCGCTTGCAGATTGTATCGCTCCATCTGCAGCCCGTGTGCTTTCCCCTCCTGTGAGAGCGCGTGTGCCGCCGCTCTGTCACCCGCTTGGTAAGCCGCCTGTGAGCGCTGCAGGAGTGCACTGCGTTTGGATGCTTCTGCGCGCGCGAGGCCGCGCAGCCGGTCATATTCCGCTTCGTCCGAGTCGGTGGCGGAGGAGAGGTGGTTTATCGCTGACAGAGAAGTGGGTTAGCAGGATCGCGAGTAAGAGGGAGGTGCGAGCGAACCTCGGCTGCCGAGCTGTGTCATTGGGTAAGACATTTCGGGCGGCCGGCGGGAGTGAGAATTGAGGGTTGAGGAGAGGCACACCGGGAAAGTCAGTAAAGAAGAGGACGGAGGTTAGGATCGGCCTAGCAATGTTACTTTACATAACAGCCAAGCTTTATGCATAGCATGGAGATCCGGGGTCGATATCGGCGCATGGCTGCAACGTGGAAGGAACTAAAGTCAATTGATGTCAGAGAATGCGTTATGGAATTGAATGGTGGCGTTCAAACAACCAACCTTGTATAGGGATAAGCTGTCGACATCGAGAGTGGGCATCACTAGACTAGCCAACGGCTTTGTCTCGCTGACTCCAATATGGTCCACAAAGGCGCAAAACACAGACCTCTATGAGGAAGGACAAAAGATCAATGCGCCAAACCCGGATTGAACGGGTGACCTTCAGATTACCCCGAGTTATACACTTGACTTCAGTCTGACGCTCTCCCAACTGAGCTATTAGCGCTGATCGATGGAGTATACCGGTACAGGGCATTCACAAGGCTCACTCGGATATGTCCAAATGTGGATTTGTGGCTACCCCCATGATATTGCACCGTATCTTCGCCCCACTAATTCTGAAGAATACACTCAATGGGTACACCCAAGAGCAACAGCGCAACAGTGTGGAACAGGGTGTCAACAAATCCTCCGGCCAACCAAAGCTGAGCTCCTCGTGCTTCAAGTGCCTATAGCACCGACCAGCCCCCTGAGACGCAGTTCAAGTAATAGTTTAACTCCATTACTTGATGGGATATCTAAAAGCCAGCCTCCAGGTTAGTTTGTCAGAAGGCTTGGATACGGCGTTGCGTAGCCCTAGTGATAGAAAGCCGTATGACAGACACAGACTACCTCCAGGCGATTCCACATGCACCGCATGAACCATATCACCGATCAGTGCAATGAATTTAAATCAAAACAATAATACCATTCCTTGCTGCAAGCAAATGGACCCAAACGCCGCAACTCCTTGTTACTCCATCACCGTCTCCCCTTCCCCTTTTTCTTCTTACCCCCCTCTTTAGGCGCATCTCCCACAGTAATAACACCCTCTTGCACGTCCTCACCAACGTCCCCCATCTTCTCCCTCGCCTGTAGAAAAAACATTAAATCTCTAACTTGTTCTTTCAGCTCTGCTACCTCTTTCCCTCTTTCTGTATTCTCATTATCCAGAAACTTGACCCTCTCCAGTAACCCTTCGTTCACCCTCTTTTCTTCTTTCCACTCCTTCTCCATGTGCCGTGCCATCTCGGCAAACTTCTGCGCCTTAGCCTCTGCTCTTGCCTTTGCCTTTTCGAGACTGGGCATAACCTCCTGCGTGAGATGGTTGTATTTCTCCTCGAAGGACCTGAGGGAGGCCACAGCGGCGGTTGCTTCAACAGTAGCTTTTTCCGCAGATGAGGTGGCGGAAGAGGCTTTATCAGCAGCTTTTGCTACCTTCTCTTCAAAGTATAGACGCTGAGACTCGAGCTGTGAGGTAAGTAGGTACGTGTATTCCATTCCGATATTTTCTAATTTAGCAGCGGGAATTAGGTCACCTTCTGATTGCGAGTATTCCGAAGCTACGAGTGCCGATGGTAACTCTACTAACTTCCCGTCTGATTTATTCTGTATGAGACGGTGAACGTAGCCATCACTTGCATAATCCCATACCCGCTGCGTCTCAATGTCCATAGCGTAGCAGTGAGACGTAGACTGATAGTGTGCAAATGCATGAGCATCGTCATACCGACCGCAACCCACATTTCCGCAGATGAGGCAGATCCAGAGGTTTTGGGTTGCTCCGCAGGTGTTGCAGCTATCTTCTTCGTCTTCTTCGGTGTCGGCGTCTGAAGTTGGGGGATGTGACGACTGTGTGTACCTGCAGACGGGACAAGAGGAGTCTTTCCATTTGGAGAGACAGGCACAATGAAAAACGTGTTGGCAGAGGATTGTAAGGAGGCCTGTCGTTTCATCCATCCGCTCGAGGCAGACAGGGCAGGTGGGGAGTTCTAGAAGTGAAGGAGTAGGCGGTGGTGCCGGTTTAGTACTAAGGTGAGGGGCCGCAGATGTTGATGGACTTGTTGAGGATTCTGTCGGGACAGGTGAGTGAGATGGCGAGAAAGGATCATTCGAGAGTTCTGGAAAGACGCCTGGTCGTTGGTGCTGAGATACAACCGCCGCTGATGGCGAGGTGAATTGTATCGACTTTACGTAGACTACATGGCAGTTCTCTGGCTGTAGGTCCATTAGCCATGCACCGGGATGCCGTTCGAACAATGCGATCACATACTTCCATACTGTTGAAGACCTTTCCATTAAATTCGTTTACAAACTTCCTCGCGCCGTTTTTATCTCGGAATTTCATAAGCACCATATAGCGATTTGCTTTTCCTGTCCGAACCATCCGGAGATGTGAAACTGCATCCCTTGTTCCCTCACCGACAAATCCCATGAAATCGGATGGTGTCATGTACGACGGAACCGCAAGAATCGCAACCGTCGTCAGAGCCTCTTCGCTCAACTTTTCACCATCCGATACCACCTCTTCCTCCTCTTTCAGCTCGGGAGGTGGATCATAAAGCCCTGGTGTCTCGTGAGAATCGCGGTAAAGATGCACCACCCCATAACCAAATTCTGTATTCCGCGTTTCTAATGGTATGAACCGAGCCTTCGAAGCCGCAGCACCTGCTGTCAACGGAGAAGTCGAGCCGGCGTTCAGGGCTCCCGGTGCCGAAATAGGTTTTGTAGTTGGCGCCATATCGATCGATTCCACCTTAACACGTCCAAAACGCCAATCCGGGTGTCTGTTTGCAGCTGATTCCTTCTCCTTGCTCTTACTCTTCTGTCGAATGTGTCTGGGCTTCAGCTGAGAGATATCTGATGCTGATTGGCGGGGGTGTGAAGGTAAAGCTGTAGCGAAGATGTCGGTATTTGGCGGGGGAATCCAAGCTGGTAGTGATACGAGCTGCTGACCGGATAGGGCGGAAAGATCTGTGAGGTTCCGGCAGTAAGGAGATTTTGGGGTGTAGAGCTCAAAGAGGAGATGAAAGAAATATGATGGCATTTGTTCTCATGGCTTTTGTGATGCTGGGGTTGTTGCAGTTGAGAGTTAGTATTAAGGTCAAGGGCTTATCGATTGTGAGAGGTTATCGAGCGACACAACGTCGTTGAAGGCCCTCCACTCTATAGAACCCAAGGATAAATATGAAATTGCCCCTGGAAACATGCCAGATCAAAGAAATATATTTCCACAAACAACTACACTATTGTGAAGCTGTTTTATACATTTTTCGTTGTTGCACTAAAAATCACTTAACGCGGTTGCCGTGTTTGGCTTCTCCTTTTCACTTCATCGCGTCTCCAATATTTCCCCCCCACCTTTCACCTTCAATATCCACCACGCCGCTCATCCGTCCGCCTGACAGTATCTAATTCCCATCCTTAGACCATTTCAATTGAATCAGTCCCGCCTACTACAATGTCCTCGCCATGGCCCCTTCCACAGTCATCACCCCCGCCAGAAGCAAACCCGCGTTCGCGAAAGCGCGGTCACGCTGACGATGATGACGATGATGAGGATATGAATGCCGGTGTTCCTTCAAGTCCACCCGGAGGGTTTCCGTCGACTCCTAACAACTTTCGCTCCTCACCGCCCCTGTTGGATGACGATGGGGAAATCGATGAGAATGATGGGATCCTAGACCTCGACGATATGGAAGAGGAAATGGATGGGGAGGATTTGATGGAGAACATGGAGCGGTCTGTCTATTATTTAATATACTGATGAAATAGCCGCTGAAGGTTAATAGGGACTACACACAAAACCTCCGACTCGATCAATATGAAGGTGCTGACGTTGACGATGATGATTACGATGAATTGGATGCCGCCACTCGTCGCCGAATTGATGCGCAGCTGAACAAGCGTGATGCTGCTCTCCGTCGGCGTATGCCCGCGGCTTTCCTCCAGGACGAAGAAGACGATGAGATGGATCTCTCGATGCAGCCGCGCCGTCGCAGACACCACTATGATGAAGAGCAGGACGAAGAGATGGATGGCGTGTTGGACGAAGAACTTTCGCTCGAGCAATTGGGGGACATTAAAGCGGCCAACGTTGCCGATTGGTTGTCAAATCCGAACGTATACCGCAGTGTTGCAATGCATTTCAGGAATTTCTTGCTCGAATACACGGATGAGCATGGCTCTTCTGTTTACGGCGCTAGGATTAGAACACTCGGAGAGATCAACGCAGAGTCTCTGGAGATTTCGTTTCAGCATTTGGCCGAATCGAAGGCTACACTTGCATTGTTCCTTGCCAACGCTCCCTTGGAAACACTAAAGATTTTTGACGAGGTTGCCATGGACGCTGTACGCATGGATTATCCGGATTACGAGCGTATTCACTCGGAAATCCATGTGCGCGTTGCGGATCTGCCAACTTCTTACACTCTTCGTGAACTCCGCCAGGCTCATCTGAATGCCCTCGTCCGTGTCCGTGGAGTTGTGACACGGCGAACAGGCGTTTTCCCTCAGCTCAAGTACGTCAGATTCGATTGCGCCAAGTGCGGTATTACCTTGGGACCTTTCCAACAAGAGTCGAACGTCGAAGTGAAGATTTCTTTCTGCCAGAACTGTCAATCCCGCGGGCCGTTCTCAGTAAATTCCGAGAAGACGGTCTACCGAAATTATCAAAAGATGACATTGCAGGAATCACCCGGTACAGTTCCTGCCGGTCGTCTTCCCCGCCACCGAGAAGTAATCCTTCTTTGGGACCTAATCGACTCCGCAAAGCCGGGAGAAGAGGTTGAAGTCACGGGTATCTACCGCAACAACTACGATGTTCAACTCAATTCCAAAAACGGCTTCCCCGTCTTTGCCACAATCCTAGAAGCAAATAATGTCATCAAATCTCACGACGAGCTCGCTGGTTTTCGTCTTACCGATGAAGACGAGAAGGCAATCCGTTCCCTCTCTAAAGATAAGGATGTTGTGGACAAAATCATCGAGTCCATCGCACCCAGTATCTACGGTCACAAGGACATCAAAACTGCAGTTGCATGTTCTCTCTTCGGTGGCGTGCCGAAGAACGTTGGTGGGAAACACAACATCCGTGGTGATATCAATGTTCTCCTGCTCGGCGACCCCGGTACCGCTAAATCCCAGGTCCTAAAATACATTGAAAAGACTGCCCACAGGGCTGTTTTTGCCACTGGTCAGGGTGCCTCCGCAGTCGGTCTTACAGCCTCCGTACGCCGTGATCCCATGACATCCGAATGGACTCTCGAAGGAGGTGCCCTCGTACTGGCAGATAAGGGAACCTGTCTCATCGACGAATTCGACAAGATGAACGACCAAGATCGTACATCCATTCACGAAGCCATGGAGCAACAATCCATTTCTATCTCTAAGGCAGGTATCGTCACATCTCTTCAAGCCCGCTGCGCTATCATTGCGGCCGCAAATCCGATCGGTGGCAGATATAACTCCACCATTCCATTTGCGCAGAACGTGGAGCTCACGGAGCCCATCCTGTCTCGTTTTGACGTCCTTTGTGTGGTCCGCGACACCGTCGACCCGGCTATCGATGAGCTGCTCGCCCAATTCGTGGTGGAATCCCATGGCCGTTCCCACCCCTCGGTTGCCGGAACAAACGTCACCCCCTCCCAAAAGACTGTTTCTCCAATTCCTCAAGATTTGCTGAGGAAATATATCCTCTACGCCCGCGAGCGCGTCTCTCCAAAACTCCATCAAATGGACCAGGACAAGATATCACGACTGTACGCGGACCTTCGAAGGGAGTCGTTGGCCACGGGTTCGTTCCCGATTACCGTCAGACATCTGGAGAGTATTTTCCGGTTGAGTGAGGCGTTTGCAAAAATGAGGTTGTCGGAGTTTGTCAGCACGGGAGATGTGGATGCGGCCATCAGGGTCACGGTTGAGAGTTTTGTGCAGGCTCAAAAGGTTAGTGTTAAAAAGAGCCTGGCTAGAGCGTTTGCGAAGTATACGTTGCCGCAGAGAGCGCCGACTACTGCTGGTGGGAGCGGAAGCGGAAGAGGAGGGCGGAGAGGCGGAAGGAGGGTGGGTATTGCTGCTTAGACGGAGGAAGACTAGAGAAGTTCTATTGCAATGGGATATCCGATTGAACGATGATGATAAATTTATACCTGTGATGAAGAGTTTATTGTAGGGTCTGCTTGTCTTGCTTGCACGTGGGTTAGGTAGAGATGATAGATCAATGCCACTTGCTTGTCCTGCGATCCTCAAGTCCCGCCAGTTAGTTACTATACCGACGCAGTCTCAGCATTTTACTTTCTCGAACCTGAAATCACACCGGTATATCCACAACACGGCAAAAATATTGGCTTTATCCCAACTCTATTAGAGACCTGCTCCCATTTATACACACACCTCGTACCACTTCTCTCTATCACTAACCGAAAATTCTATACCCGCCCTCTAGTCAACAACGTAAACACGGGCGCCCTCAACTTCTCCCGCCCCTTCAAGAACCCCAGCTCCAACAAAAAACAAAATTCCATAACAATACCCCCACACATCGTAACCAACTTTTCCGCCGCCTGTGCACTTCCTCCAGTAGCAATAATATCATCCACAATCACTACCCTACTTCCCTCCCGTATCGCTCCTCGCTGCATCTCAAAAAAGTCCTCCCCATACTCCTTCTTATACCCAACCTTTACGCACTCCCCGGGTAACTTTCCAGCTTTCCGGACTGGCACGAAGGCGGCGCCGAGTTTCAGTGCGAGGGAGGGACCGAAAAGGAAGCCACGGGCTTCGAGGCCGACAACAATGTCGATACCGGCGAAGGGAGGGGAGAGCGTGGGCGGGAAGGTGGCGGTGAGATGAATTTCGAGGGCGCGGAGGAGGGAGGCGTGGAGGGAGGGTGAGGTAAAGATTGGGAGGATGTCTTCGAAGAGGATTCCCGGGGTTGGGAAGTCGGGATATTGTTTTAGGGACGAGTGGAGGGAGGTGGTGAGGGTTTCGAGCTCGTCGACGAGGTCGGGGGAGAGAGACATGGTTGCGGATGTGGTTGGGAGGAGGGAAGGAGGAAGAGGAGGATGGTGAAGTAAAATTCATATCAGAGAGTCCCACGATTTTTACCACATGCAGGGCCTTAACATTGTTCCGCCGCCGACGCCTGCTTAACCGTATCGAGCCATCTCCGGCTTCGAAGTAAAATACCGAGCGATACTTTGAAATTAATACTGCAAAAAAATGCCTTACTAGAACAATCTACCGGTACAGAATCATAGCTCCGTTTTGACACAATGATTAGAGTTGCTGGGAACCAAACGGATAAAACATCTCTAGCTTTTGGAGGAATTCTTGGACACACAACATAGATTACGCGTACACAAGTTATGCCATCTTTTTTGTTCAACGAGACCGACTTTTGATTGCTTCAGATCACAGCATACAAATATCATCCTGCAGGTATTCTCTCACCACCATTCCTTTCCTAGACCTTCCAAGCCGAAATTCCCGGAACACTCTTTACAAATACTCCAAGATCCATCGCTTTTCCGTGTCGGAAACAAAACGGCGATTCGCTATCGGATTTTTTGATTTGGGGGGTAAAGAGAATTTACTCCTCATCGTCATCCTCAGCGTCGTTAACGACGTTGAAGAAGCGGAGCTGGTAAACACCCTTGGAGGTGGAGACAACGCGAAGCCAGTCACGGAGCTGGTTCTTCTTGAGGAACTTCTTGGTACTGTACACAAACTCATTAGAATGTGCAACTTAAATCTTCCTGGATAGGTAACATACAGATACTTTAAGTAGCGTCCGGAGAACTGGGTGTGTGCGACTACAACGATCTTTCCCTCGCCCTCCTGGGATATCTGCACGACGTCGCCGAGGTTACCGGTGCGGTTCTCGACCTTGATCTTGTCGTGCAGGAACTTCTCAAAAGCAGCGACGTCGAAGATCTTGTCGGAGGCAGGCTGGGAAGCGTCGATCACGAACTGTACACATTGTAAATTTCCCTCAATTCCATTGCTGTGACATCGTGGTGATAGCCGACCTTGTGCGTGACCTTCTCCTTCTTTCCGCCTTTTGCAGTCTTCTATAGTTCCGGTATCTCAGCCATCTGCCTACTGATCATCGGGGCAGAGAAATTTTTCATTCTCGCCCGACCAGCAAAGCATGCGGGGGACGTACGATGGGTGCCATTGTTCCGGTAATGGAGTTTGTGAGGAAGGAGTAGCGGGGATGGATGCAAAGTAGTGGTTAACCTGCACGATGCTGTTATCGGGATTTGTTGATGGGTATCTCGTTTGGCGCTGTGACGAAAAAAAGGTATTGTGGGTGGGAGCTGCTGTGGTGCGTGACTGCGAGACATGGAGAGGCCGGGTAAATGTACCTAGGGTTTCGAAAATCATGATGTTCACGAAACCCAGGTCAGTAGCTGTGGGCTTGGATAGTCTATCAGCCGGTTTCTTTCCACTGGCATATAGCCCTTGGAATAACCTTATTTAGACGGTCAGTTGTTTAACTGATTTCATGCCCCTTGCACGACCCCACTGTTGACCACCTCTGTGAAGAAAAAATAGTCTTTAGCTGCGGAATGCGTGTGCTTTACGTACATCCAGGGGAATCTATCAGGGAATTTTACTACCGAAGGATTGTACTGTGTACACTAGATTGCATTGTTGCTGGTGTTGGGCGGATTTCGAGTGCGATCATCACGTGGCATTGGATTAGAGTTGAGCGGCAGAGCCGCATTCACTTTACTTGTGTACGTGTCAATTAGGTGAATAGACAAGTCAATATACGCATCACCAAATTTGGCAGCTGCACCATAAGTCGCCGTATGCTTCCTTCTGCGCCAGGATTTGGTCCAACAGCTGGCTGGAATGGAAAGTGAGATGAAATGATGGTGAGACAAAGAAAATGGGCAGGTAGAAACATCGTTGATATTTGGTTTTGTCAAAAAATGGCCAAGCACAAACATTACCGGCTCTATGTCCCATCCTGCCAAACCTGATAGATACGGCCGTCCCATACAAAAATCCTCGTCAGCAGACTGTCGCGTCCCAACCACCATGACCGGTACAGTAACTATGCCCAGGTGATAGTTCATGATTGGATATCCACCGTCGTAGAGCTCGGTTGAAATATCCATCCCATCGCGCTGAACGTGCCGAAACTTCATTATCAAACAATACCGGTAAGATATCCAATTTCGCTTTCCCACCTTCTGGCCCCTGGTCACTCCCCAGCAAACATCAAAGTTAATACCCAACTATTCGACCCTGACCACACTCATCGCGAAATCTACGAGGATTCCTACCGACGGCGCAAAATCACCGAGTCTCGCGACTCAGCATTGACCGTTGAGAACAAGCGGCTGAAAGCTGAAATCGCAAAACTGAGATGCGAAAAAACTCAATTGAAAGGAGCGGTATACACGGTGGGTAGGAATCTCTAGGCCGAGAATTTTGGCTTGAGAATGAAGAACCAGTGTTTGGAAGCTGAAATCGCAAAGCTGAGATTCGAAAATATTAATTGAAGACAGCGGCGGAATGGGCAGATACGAATCTCCAAGCCAAGAATACTAGCTTGAGAATGGAGAGTGAAGAATTGAAAATTGATCACGCGCCCTTAAGAAATGTTCCGGGGCCGAGAATGAGAGCTCGAAGGCAGAGAACGTGAAGTTTAAAGCCGCATTAGACGCCCATATTAAAAGTAATTTTGTTGATATAGAGAAAGTGATTCGCCGCAGGACAGCAGGTCTCCTTGGACGCAGCAGGATAGTTTGGACGAAGATTTGTCTGTACTGGTGTGTATAATTTCCTATTTCACAGCTTTCCGTCATGCTAACTGCCTAGACCACTGCAAGACAGGTATGGGAATACGAGGAAATAGGAGGTAAAGTCGTCAGTGAGGAAGCATCAACAAAATCATTATTAAAATCCATCGCTAACAGTAGTATCAAGAGGAAAACAATACAAGATGAAGTTCGATCTCAGCTCGCCAACATCCCTGTTGTTCCCAATAGCAGCTCATTATTGAATGCACCTCCATCAATAACTCCCACAAAACCTAAAGCCAAGGTGAGTGCTAGACTGAAAAGCAGATATTCGTTTGCAATTACTGACGGTATCAAGTATATCTTTTGTCACTGCGAAACAAAATGTTTACCATCCAATGCCCATGCGTAAAAGCCACAGAATCTGCACCGTAAAATGCCATTATGCAGATGCCGTAACAGGGGTCCTACGACTTATGCGAAGTTGACCAATTCCATATCTGTGGTACATACTTCCTGAATATCAAGTGCCTAGTGATCCTGAGAGTCTAAGGCCCTATCGACGATACTAGCGATGTTTCTCAAAGCCGGAAGTAATCCAAGCTTGAACCTTTAGATAAGGTGAATCATGCAAGTTCTCGCACTCCACCTTCGGGAGCTCTCCGGACTATCACCCTCGCTATCACTCTCGCTATCACCCCAAGACTACTGCGGTTACACGCCGAAAATGCCAACCCCATCTGTGCTTTAACTAGAGTCTAGAAGATACACTATACCACACAATGAGAACTGTAATGAGACTTTTCGGGCTCATAATTGCGCAGTCACGGCGGTTTAAATAGAAATATATATGGTTAGTTGCATTCAATATAGTAGTAGAAGCGGGGACAAAACGACAGAAAAGGGCGTAGTGGGAGGAAAAATGTAGGGAAAATGGCAGGAAGATGTTACAACTTAGGCTCTTACAATGACAAAGTGCTTTCTTGAGCAGCTTCTCATGACTGTTTCCCACCGCCTTTCAAGAGCTAGTTATGTCATCTTACCCAGTGTCTTAGGTGGGCAGTGAGTGTACAACAAGGCTCGATTTGTGGCTCTCTCCCTTTCGAATTTCTCATGGTTACTGGGCACTAGGCATGGGGTTGAACAGATTGCGAAGAACTCTGCATTTTCGCCAGAACTGCCAGGGAGAATGTCGATACAACGTATTTTGCAAAATAAGACCTGGTAAGTAAACGCGTTTCACTGTGATAAAATAAAATGTCTTGGGTGATGGCGAGGGTGATAGTGAGGGTGATAGTCCGGAGAGCTACCGCTACACCTTTGTTTGCTGGACTACAGCAGGCTCACCAGTGAGTCAGCCAGAATAACTCCTCCCGGCCTCTCTGGAGAGATTATGGGAACTACCACCATACTTTCCTATGCTAGTCGCTGAGGATATATTACGATGGCGATTGTTGTGTTACTATATGGCCTGAAAGGAAGTCGCCGATACACTGAGATCGCCGAATTGACTCACAGGTTGCGGACAAGCTGCGGATTCACAGTTGTAGACTCATACACGAGTTTTCACTCGCCACTGGTATTTGCAATTGTGAATTTCCATAGAGTTCCATAGAGTTCCAAGCCCTCATGTATATAAAGACAGAGCTTCTCCCTTAGATAGTAGAATAGACTTCTTCCGCTTTACATTTGTAACATGTTGTGTTACTTTTGGATGCTTGAAAGACTTGTTGTTTGACTTGATCTCTCGAAGGCCGAAGGCCCGTATATATACAGACTTGACTCCTATATCCATATCCACATTCGTCTCCATATCTATATCCGTTTGCATATCTGTTTGCACTGATATGACCCGCTCTCCTGAGGCATATCTGCATACATCAACTGCATATCAAACGGACCTGAGCAGTGAGGCTCACGATGCAGGTAGGTACACATGCAACATGTTTGTTGAAATACTGATTGCTAGAAGCTTAATTGTACTTTCTAAGAGGGCCACAAGGCCATATATATATGATACGAATATGTACGTACTCATCTAAATGTAGAGACGGCTGAACTCCGTCAGCTCTTATCAGAGCCATCTCCGTCAGCCCGTATGAGAGCCATCTCCGTCAGCCCGTATGAGAGCCAGCCCAGTCAGCCCGTATAAGAGCTGAGATCTATTTATGCAACACTTCCCCCTCTTGCTACGCTCCGTGGAGCAAGAAACAAACAAACAAAGATGATCCGCAACTTGTAATTCCCATAGTAGCCTCCTTAAAACCCTGCTTGAGAAGTGAGCAGGGAAAGAGTACTACCGTAGCCTGAGGATGGCCATCCATATAACAAAGAAATCTGTATTCTCAAAAGAAAAGCGAAACAACCTTAAATTAAACCTTAAATTGACCTCCAATTGACCTCCAATTGACCTCCAATTACCATAAACCCATTGCTTTCGTGAACTTCGTATGCTTATCTTTAGTAAGTGCTTTCGTGAGTATATCTGCCACATTTTCGTCCGTGTGTACGTAGGAGTAGTTGACTATTCGGCGTTTGTGCAGATCTTTTTCTAGAGGCCTCCGAGAGTTGACATGGCGATGAGGCTTTGCTTTCGAGACTGCCACGAGATAGCTCCATTACTGGCGAGAAACACATGGTTTCCCTGAGGTTTGCGGTCCGCGCTGTCATTGGCCCAATCGGAATCCGAGTACCCTGCGAGACTATTGCCGATGTGGATACCGATGCTGATGCCATTGCCGTTGAAATGTAGTCGAAAATCGGTTGTAGATTTGAGGTAGTGAAGAACTCTGAGCAGCAGTCATATGGCTGGTGAATGGCCGCGAATTGTAACGGGAAAGAGCAGCGACCGCATATGAGATATCTGGCCGAGTTGCAAGTACTGCGTACATTAGTGATCCCGCAAATAGTCTCTGATATCTTCCAATTCCTTCTCCTCCCGATCCTCGGCCAAGTCCAACTTTACATTGGGATCCATGGGTGTCGAGACACCGTGAGTATGTTCCATGCCGAATCGTCTGAGATTCGTGGTGATATAGGCTTTCTGACCGAGACTGATTCCAGTATCTTCGTGGTGGATTTTGATGCCGAGGAATTGACGTGCCGGATCGGCTGAGGACTGTGGGAACCCAAGAGAGAGTAGAAAGGTGTTGATGAGCAGGATCGACGTGCTTTCTTCCTCCATGGCTCCTTTCCAGTGATCTCGTTGAGGGCTTTCCATAGCTTCCGCGTAGGTGAATGGATCTCCAGTGGCTGCGGATGCCGTTAATGCTTCTGCGGAGGCTTTACCTTGACTTCTTGTGACACGACTCGCTATCGGCAGAGCTGAAGATGTTGGCGGTACTTGGCTTGATTTCTTGGTTACTGCTGCCAAACGCCGGGCAGTCTGATCCTCTCTGTGGAGGCGTCGGCTGTGGGCGTTTTCTGCTTCTGCTGCCGAACGCTGGGCAGTCTGATCCTCTCTGTGGAGGCGCCGTCTGTGGGCGATGTTTTCTGCTTCTGCTGCAGAACGCTGGGCAGTCTGATCCTCTCTGCAGAGGCGCCGACTGTGGGCGATGCGTTCTGCTTCTGCTGCCAAACACTGGGCAGTCTGATCCTCTCTGCGGAGACGCCGGCTGTGGGCGATGTGTTCTGCTTCTGCTGCCAAACGCTGGGCAGTCTGATCCTCTCTGCGGAGGCGCTGGCTGTGGGCGATGCTTTATGCTTCTGCTGCCGAACGCTGGGCAGTCTGATCCTCTCTGCGGAGGCGCCGGCTGTGGGTGTTTTCTGCTTGCGTAGGTTTACTATCTTGTCCTCAGAGAGGTTCATCTCCGGTATCTGTTTCCTCGACATATTCCTCATCTTCTGGTAATCCAAACATGTCGATCTCATTGCTTCCATGCTGACATGACATGTGTGCATTTCTTTCTTTGTCGAAGACAACTTCTGATTGGGCTTTCACCCTCTGGAATTCAGGATCCCATATCCTCCACAACTTCTTTGAGTCGTGTGCGTAGCCTACCATCATGCAGGGCTTTGACCTCGGGCTGAATTTGCCTCGGCGTTGAACTTCGGGGATGAGTCTGCAGGTGTAACATCCGAATCGATGTAGGTTGTGGAGAGGAGCTTGATAAGATATCTTGTTGCCGGCTGCATCGTGCGTAGGTTTGCCAAATCCATGCAGCATCTCGTATGGTGCTTTGTAGTGCGCTTGACTAACACTCTAATAAACCTTTCCTTGTGCTTGGCCTGGATGCAGACTGTGCACATAGAATCATCGTGTGTATATCCCACAATTACAGACTTTATGGCGGTAGGATTCATATGAGCTAGTCGTTGGTGCCATAGTCTTGACTCTGAGACTGTGAGAGACTTGCGAGTGGACTTAGTTATGGCAGTCGAAGGTGCACTAGGTGGACTTGTAGATGCGATCGAAGGTGCTTCCCAAGACTCGATTGTATACTCTGTGATTAGTACTCTTGGAAGTGAGCTTTCTCTCTTTCTCTTTCTCGCGGTAGTCGATGATAGGAGTGCAGTCGCGAGGGCTATGATATATATGCCATTGATTAGTATTCCGGCGAGAGTGTAGGAAGATGGCGAAGTTATGGAGCATTTTCGGTTGCGAAATATAGTCGTATGCCTGCCCAAATCCAATTGGTTGATTGATAGGAGGGAAAGTCGAAAAGTAGGAGAATGGAGAGCTTCGACTTGGTAGCCCTGTATGACGTCGACGAAACCGTAATGCGTAGCGCTGACTGAATTGTTGTCTCCGAGTTCGATTACTATAGGAAATGAGAGCTTTTTGAACATTGAGAAGCTGCTGCGGTCATTGCACATGTGGTGTGACGCTCCGGAGTCAATGACCCACTTCGGAGTGGCGACGGCGGTGAGAACACGAGCAGTCAGTCAGAGGCGATCGTAGTCTCCGGCCGTTGTGGTGAAACGGCGGAGCTAGAAGGCAGAGAGCCTATCGTCAACACTCCGCCGCACCTCTCGCGGCATCCAAGGGGAATTTGTGAGAAAGAGCGGTTCTGGCTCGAGGAGCATAGGAAGAGGGTGAGAGGATATGATAGGATACCCGGCCGTGAAGAACCATACAAATTGCGCAGATCTACTAAATCTCGGAAAGAGTGCATGAGATCAAGAGCTAGAGTGTGTATTTCGTTGTATGGTAAGATGATGTCTATCTACCCCGGGGTCTCCCAAATATATATACTCCCCGTCGCTCAGTCCATCTCCGTTATCCCTGTATCTCCGTACGCCCCCCGCCGGCTTCCCCCTGCCAAACTGAGTGGCGGTGGTGAGAAACGGATTTCCCACCACACAGTGGGCAAAGCTGCTCTAGCGGTAGCTTTCTTGACTCTCCACCACTCTTTCACACGTTTGTAGGCGACACAATTGACTTTGACGTGGCCTGGGAGCCCGCACTGATAGCAAATGCACTTGTCGTTTCCTCCACTGTTTCCTCCCTCCTGAGCACGTTTCCGTTTTCTGCATGCATCTGTGGTATGGCTGTCAATTTTGCAATAGGTGCACTTACTCTCGTGGCTGTCTCCGGTTCCACTGCTTTCTCCGTGTCCACCGCGTCCGCCGCGTCCACCACGCACTCAGCCTTTGTCTCGGCCACGATAGCCGCCACGTTGGGTGAGAAGGGCGGCCCCTTGGGGGGAGTGTTGAGGAAGTCATCATGAGATCGTGGAGATGGCTCGTGATGGTGTTGAGTTTTTGGTGCTATTTATGCGGCTGTTGCTACGGTGATGAGGTTTAGGGTTCTTGAGGCTCTTTTGGAGATCGTGAAAGAGATCATAGGAAAGATCGTGAGATTTTTAGATAGTAGCGATAACCGGGCTCATAACCTGTTGAAATACTGATTGCTAGAAGCTTAATTGTACTTTCTAAGAGGGCCACAAGGCTATATATATACGGTACGAATATGTACGTACTTCTAAATGTAGAGACGGCTGAACTCCGTCAGCCCGTATCAGAGCCATCTCCATCAGCCCGTATCAGAGCCAGCCCAGTCAGCCCGTATGAGAGCTGAGATCTATTTATGCAACAATGTTGAACATAATGTCTATGAGTGATACCCTATGATTGAATTTACATGCTGTGATCACCCGTGATGCTCGGTTCGAGGCCGGATTCCCTAAAGAGGAGGAATAATTTACCCAAATTCATTATCTCACATGATGTTCTTTCTTGCTGTTAGTAAAGTCTTAGTCTGGTGCGGTATCTTTCTCGAGGTGCATACATACCGGCCGCCATCCATATATATCAGTCTATTACACAGCTACTGCTTTTTTGAGGAGCGATGATTCCAGTGACCATGAGCCATATGACAGATTGCATCCAAATATTTCGGACACTTTTCCCTCTGTGAGAGTGTGGAAGACGGGAGTCTTTGGCCGTGGTGTTCTTGTCTATCTACAATTCAAGATGCTGTGGCAAAGTATTATGGCTGCCTTAAGTAACCTTAGCTATCGGTACGATCCATATAAATCAATAGAAGTCCGATGTTCGCAAAGACTCTTGGAAAATTGAGCGGGTGAGGTGCCGCATCGTGCATTGACTTACCAGCAACACAGACTCACACCGAGATACGGAAACCAGACATAGACAAATCCTCATCACCATTACTACCCGAGGGAGAAGTACAAAACTCCTTTATGCCACCTCTACCACCCTCCTGAGAACCTCTAGAATAACTCACGATATAAGGTAGAGCTAAGATAGGCAGTCGGTGTGGTTCAGTAGCGCGCCAAAAATGTGTGAAATTCCCAGAGCGGAACCCTAGCCCTTATTGAACGTTACCCCAAAACGTGGCATTAGCTTTTCTAGTGAATCCCTATCACGATCACCTCTGTGGGATACGGACAAATCTAGAGGAACAAAAGGCTTCCCATCCGTTCAGCCATATCTAAGCATAACATCGCTAAGTTAGCACTGCAGTAGCTGACCATGCGAGAATCCCTGGTACTGTAGTTTTGCGTCCGTTGTGTTAACGAGCACTAGGTACATATCTTAATGTCCTTTTAGAAGACAACTATTACCGGTAAATTTTAGGGCCTCAAATACACCTAACAGCCAAATTGACTAGAGTACTGGATATTCCCCTTGTTTCTGTCAACCGTCCACCAGCCACAATGTTTTAGTGGAACATATCTAGTGCAATGGGGATAAGTGTTCCACTGGACCGTCCGGCCCCGTGTGATGTTCACGATCCGAACAAATAGTCAAAACCTTAAAAAATGTATGAAATGGTAAATTTTCACAACCTAGTTCATATGGTTTGAAAAGAGCATTTCTACGTTACTCTTTATAATGTGCACTTGGCATTGGCGAGCCATTCTGACACAATCCATTCTGATAGCTATAGTCACTTCACGCGACATATTGAGGCCAATGGGTGCGGCCCTTGGAAAGCCTTAGCAAATGTTAGGTTTCTGCCAGTGCAGAGGATGGCCGATCAGCAACTGAAAGTTCATCTGCCCCACTGGACTGACTTATACACGCCAAGTATAGAGTATCGGTATGTTACAATTCGGCAGATCTAACGAATGCTGCATAGCAAAACCCGCGACCTCTCACCGGTTAGCATGATACTCCAAAACCGGCTCTTGCTTTTGTACTTTATAATAGCCTTATCGCCCCCGTGACATAAGTGCTTCAAGCCCGTCTATTAACAGAAGAGGTTCGTAAAGATTTCTCACAATACCCATTTTAGTGTTGCACAATATGGAAATGACGAACTTATGTCAATGAACCTTCATTGTGGAAGAGTGATATCAGCAAGAAGACGAAAGGCGTAGTCACGAGAATACTGGACAGTCTCTGAGACTAGGAAAAATGGAGCCTAGGAAGTCCAAGCGAGAGGATGACACGGATTCTACCCTTCATTCATTGACCGACTTGCACTCTTCAGCATCCACGGGAAAGATATTTGGGCCTTACCTAAACACCTGGCGTACAGCTGTATTTAGAGTGCAATAAGAAAATCTTCTAGTATCCACAAGAAAGTGCGATCTTTCGATTCACTCTGACACGGCGACTGCTGTTTCATGTTCGGTCTTTGCTGGTGGCGGGCTGCATTCGATGTGTAAGAGGAAGTGAATTCGGAGCGAAACTACCCCAGCATTGTCAATTGAGCCATGGAGGGCCCTAGTTACAAGCTCACTGTCGCCTACCGCTTCCTGATGACCGGTTCCATATATTGAGGGATATCTATTGATTCCAAGCGCGATAAGATGAGATCACGACGGTAATCATCACCGATTGCGGCCTAGTGGAATAACATGCGGCTTATTTGGTGAACGATAGAAGTCTGTTTCCCTCATTAGGAACGTCCATCAGTCCCATCTTCGAATCTGGGCAGTGGTTCCGTAAATCTCTGAATTCGGCGTCATTGTGCGTCGAAATTTGAAAAAAGCAAACCAAATGGATTAGTGAATTCGTTATGTTTCTTGGTCGTGCGCGGGCCTATCTTTATCCTTGCTGGGCTCGGCAGACTGGATCGACAACTCTGGTTCAAAGCCGTACGATTGACTGCGATACAGAGATACTGGTATCCGATGGTATCTGATTGGTGTGATGGAGATGCTACTGGAAAGTTCGCGGCCCGTTATACACGTGAAACGACTTACCGACAGGCGGCCGATTTCCGGATTTTCGTCGTATCGGTAGAGTAGGTACTATTTTGACATGTACTATACACTCCCGCCCCACGACCCTGCAACAACAAGGGGTTCATACGGACTCTTCGCCTAACTTACGGCAGCCTCACTATTCTAAATTATTCGAAGCTAAACACGGGCTTTGTTGGTGCGCCGAATTGGCGGCTTGTGGGCACAGCGTGCCCTAGCCACCCTAGCGCCCTTGCTTCCATTTCTCTGAGCTTGTTTCGTCGTTCAGCAGCGCCCTTGCGGAGAAATATGCACTGTTCCTGGTAGAAAACAACATGGATCTAAGGCCGAAGTACGAAGGGAACGTTGCAGACGGCGGGAATGGACCTGACTATCTTGGCTATCAGGCACTAATGGCTTATCTAAAGATGGCTATGGTGATGGCGGGCATAGAGGAGTGAGGGTTCCCATGATGTCACACGAAAACTTCAGTCTTCTCTAACCCATTTCGTAAAGCTGTAAGGATTCCTGCATAGATCTTCAGGGACTTGAGAAGAATATTACCTCGTATCTTTTAGGTGAGCTGCCGGTGGATCAGCGGACTTCTAGGTTTTTTGTTGGGTATGAAGTGGGATGAATTCAGGCCACTGGTTTCTATAAAGACTACCCATATTCTGGCTTCGAGGTAGCTCTCACAAATCTCCAACATCCTGCCATATAAAAGCTGGGCTTTTATTCCTCCCCTTACCCCTACAAGTCTCGACTAGCGTTCACGTTCTACCCAATGTCTGATACAATCTCATTTACTACAAAGCCCAGCCATGCTCGAAGAGTTTCCTCGACGATGGCAACCAAAGAGCTGTTCTCTGGCCCGACAGTCGTGGTTCCTCCTGCTTCGTACATGGCCTCTACGATTCCCGATACCATTGCAATCGCCAGAGCCCATGCGGATGCCACTATTGACGACGACACATCAAGTGACGACGAATCCGCCACCTCCATCAAAGGCGTAATTCCCACCTACGCCTTTGCCTTTGATATTGACGGCGTGCTTTTGAAGGGAGGTCAGGTTATTCCGGAGGCCAAAGAGGCTATGAGAGTTCTCAATGGAGAGAATCCGGATGGCGTCAAAGTTCCCTACATCTTTGTTACGAATGTAAGTTTGCCCAGGGTGCCTCCCTTTCTCGCGTGTTAATGTCTCTGAATAGGGCGGTGGAAGGCCAGAGGAAGAACGTTGCAAAATACTGAGTGAGCAACTCGAAGTACCCGTATCTCCTGGCCAATTCATCTGTGGCCACACTCCCATGCGAGAAATGGCCACAACATACGGCACGGTCCTGGTTGTTGGTGGCGAAGGCGAGAAATGCAGAAACGTAGCCGAAGGATACGGCTTCAAAGATGTTGTCACACCGGGAGACATTATGAAATGGAAAGCTGCCGTCACACCATTCCGAAACTTGACCAACGACGAATATACAAACTCGCGAGAGCGCGATTTCTCGCAGGTTAACATCGATGCAATTTTTGTGTATGCTGATTCAAGACATTGGGGTTGGTTTAATGCCTTCCTTTTATGATCGCTCCTTTCATACTAACAATGGAGTTACAGGAGATGATACTCAGATCATTATGGATCTCCTTATGAGCAAGAACGGACGCATGGGAACTATGTCAGAAACATTTGACGAGGGGCCCCCGATTTACTTCTCGCATAACGATATTGTGTGGGCAACAGACTTTGATCTCAACCGCTTGGGGATGGGAGCTTTGAGGGTAATGATTGAAGCTTTGTACAAGGAAAGGACTGGAAAGACGCTGAATACGGCTACGTCATTCGGGAAACCGCAGATTGGGACCTTTCGTTATGCAACAAAGGTACTAGAGCAGTGGAGAAAGGATGTATTCGGCGAGGAAGGCCCGCCACAAACTGTTTACTTTGTGGGCGATACTCCGGAATCAGGTATAAACATTACGCGTCTCTTCGTCTCGGCGGGCGTCCTAACCCCGTGATAGATATCAGAGGCACCAACGAGTTCCATGAACATGTCGATGAAGAGTGGTGCTCTATTCTTGTGAAGACTGGAGTCTATCAATCTGGAACGGTTCCGAAACATGAGCCTAGAGCCACGGTTGATACGGTTCTTGATGCAGTGAAGTGGGGTATGGGGAGGTCCAGAAAGGCGGCTCTGAGGGAAATGGAGATTTTTAAGGATGGGGTTGAAGTCAAGGGAGAGTGAGAGGCCCGCGACCACATTGCGTTGCACACGAATCCTGTGGGGTTCGCTAATGCTCAACTCAGCCCAGATACAACCCAGGCCGGGGTGGAGATATCTGTGTCTTGCTTTTTCTTTTTTCTGTGTAGATCTGCGGCTTCGTTCAACGCTTTGTTTGAAAAGTTGCGAAAGACTTATGATGGATTTCTACTTGTTCCTATGGTTGAATCTGCTTCTGCTCGATAATATAGAATGTAAAAACTTTGGCGTTACCTCGAGACGATGCACACAATGTTTCAAGAGTGCAATACTGAGCAAACCCGTATTCAGCGCTAATAGCTCAGTTGGGAGAGCGTCAGACTGAAGTCAAATAACTCGGGGTAATCTGAAGGTCACCCGTTCAATCCGGGTTTGGCGCATTATCTTTTGTTTTCTTGTCTAGCTCTGTGTCAGGTTTCTTTTTATTATGATATTTCTAGATTGAAAAGCCCATATGACCAGCAAATGGTATAGAATAAATATCACGACAGAATCCCAGCAATGGTGTAGAAGGAAGAGAGCCGGCTCGGGCGATTCAAATGCAACAACTCCAAGCTCACAGATGTTATTGTTGACCACGAATTTGGGAGAATTGTGGTGGACAATGTTCCCAGCTCTGTAATCTGTAACATCACCTAAACATCATCTCAATATTCAGAGCCTTGTTCAAAATCCCCTTGCCATAACTAGCGGGATATCAATATTAGTTTTGGCTTATACTCGGAGTCTGGATTTCAAGCCAAGTTGCTGAAATAGTGATTCTGATGCTCTCTATACTAAGCAAATCACAAAAGTTTTGGGCTTTTTGGAGAATTACGTATACACTATGCGGCTAGCTCTAAAATCCTAGCCCCCAAAATCGCACGGGTACTACAGAATCTCGTAGGGTTTAGGGAACTGCACCAAACATTTATAGAACCTGCATAGGTCTTGGTGTTTGGAGCCCCTTTAGTTGCTATATTATGAATTGGAAATCGATAAATCATGGAGCTCGATAGTGCAAGCTATATTCCCTGCCCTATGAGTTTAGGTATGAGGTATGGAACATCACATTATATCGCTCATTAAAAAAAGAAATAGAAAGCCCAATATAAAATGAAATACCTCGATCTTACATCATGGCCTCTTCGACACTCACATCTTAAAGCTCACAGAGCCTCCCTTCGCCCTCAAAGCTGGCCCGAACCTCTGAACGCACACCAACACAATCAACGCCGCACCCACCACAGCCGCCTGCGTTCCAAAACTCTTATCATACCCAACCTTCAAACCCCACGGCATCTGAAAGTAGCCTACCGAGAACCCACCAACGACCCTGGCAAAGTTCAGCCAACCCGCCACCTCACCGGAAGCGCTATTGTAGGAATCCAATAGATATGCGGTAGTGGCCACGGACGCTGTCATAACGCCGAACACATACATTCCCCAGCCGACGACGAGGGTTCCCCAATGCAGATGCCTATGCAGTCCCTGGCCCACAAGGATCAATCCCGGGATCATAAACACTACCGCGATATAGTTTGTCCACAGCCGCACCTCGGGCTTGAATGTTCCCTTGTGCCGGTGGATATACCTCACCGCGATGAAGTCGTTGAAGAAGTGACCGAACGTCTCGCCGATTGCCACCGCCACTACAGGCGTAAAATAGAGGAAGCCTACTTCCATGCTCGAGAAGCCGTAGCCCCCTAGCTCCTGGGGGGTTTCAAATAAGATGGATGTCGTGATGTTGATGCCGACAGCCCACATAAACGACATGGTGTAGTAGAGCATAGTCGGGATGACGACGGGCTTGAAGAGCGTCTCAGTGAGTCGAGATACGGAGCGCGAAACCGTCATGAAGTTTCCATTGTGGTTCTGAATCTGCCAGATGCCAACGATACGCATTATTCTAGACCCGCGCGGGGGTTTGACGCGGAGCGTGCGGTTGTACCATGTTTCATCGGCGAAGAGAACGATGAGGACAAGGTCGATACAGCACACGGCGAAGACGAGCCAGAACACGTAGCGCCATTCTCCGGTACGCGCAATGATGAAATTTCCAAACAACGGGCCACAGTAAGGGGCGGAAAGGAAGATGGAAGCCCAAATACCGATTTTCCGAGCACTTCTGTTGGATTTCAGTACAGTTCGGTATCATATGTTGGAGAGGACTCACTCGTGGAAGAAAAACATATCTTTTATGAAACTGAGACCAATAGTTTGACAAGCTGTCTCCACTTAGTTTGCGAAACGCGAGGAGTCAGAGGGATATTCAACATACCGGTTAGGGTGAATCCCATCATTGCTCGCATGCCGTAGAATGTTGTGAAATCAGTGGTAATTGTGCACCCAAGGGTAAATAGAGCGCCGGAAAGTGTGGTCCAAAACAGCACCGGTGCTCTCCCCCAGAAGTAGACGAAGGGAATCCACCAGAGCCCGCCGATTCCCCTGGCTTCAGGTTAGTAACAGGCTACAGAGGTGATTTGGGTGCACCGTACAAGAAGATAACATTCAAATTTCCTGCATGGTTGACAAGATTTGGATGCATATTCCATTCCTTGCCCTGCGGCACGATACACGGTATACCTGCGCCGCTGCCGAAATCACCGGCGAATGCACTGAGTGCCACAATGCCTAGAATCATCTGCTTCAGTTAGAGTGGTGATTATGCAGAAGTTGGAAGCTGGCACATACATGTTTCTTGAAGCTGGACCAGTTCAGGGGGTCATTGGGGTCATCAGTAGGCTGGGGCTGCAATACGGTCTATCTTCGCATTAGCATCTGTCATTCACAGCAGCAGATGTCAAACTTACATGACCATCCTTTGCCAGCTTCAGCCCAGCGACTGCACCCTTATCTCCCGCATCTTCAATGTCAAGGATCACTGCCCTATTCTCTTCCATCACATCTTCAGCATGGTTGGTAGTCATTTCCTTTCTGGTGTCAGAGCCTGACATTGTTTATTGTTGCGAGGAGAAGTATGTATGCGAGAATCACAAACGGACTCGCTGGTGTTGACACTTCCTGAGCAGTCAAGTAGTTTTGAGTAGTAGAGGAGTCTTTATATACAACATTGTTGTTGCAAAACTTAGAGCAAGCACAGGGATTTTCCATAGCGAGATACGTACTAGGTATAAACATCAGTCGCTTAACTCATGATTAGCGGCGCCTTTCCCCAGTCTTGGAGGATGAAAGAATGGAATTTGAAGCTTATGCATGTCGATTAACGCCACAAAAACCCAGGCGAACGGTCCAAGAATTGTGAATCGACGAAAGTAGTTCCGACGGAGTTGCCGACTCCACCTAGAATCCCCACCATAACAATTGGATTGCAAATCATCTCATAGACTGTGCTTGCAAAGTCTTCGAACCCAATTTCAATACATATGGAGCGGCCATAAACCTGGAACAAAGTAAACTAACCGTGGTTAGTTAAAAGACCCTAATGTCACACTGGCACGACTCTTAAACTGGCACGACTACTACATGCAATAGTTTTCAACCTTAAAGTCTAAATCATCGAAGGTCGTGGGTTATAAGGCGCCCTACTTGAAGTAGAGAGCCTATCATATAAACCATCCAGAATTTCCAGCACCCTCGCGTGTTCTATGTACAATGCCACTCGCTTGGCTTCGCTTATGGTGTTACCGACGGCGACGTATGTTAACGGCGGTTGACAACATCGTGAATCACTCATGCGCTAGAGTAAGGGCTTAGCTAGCAGGGGTAGCTAAAGTACGGGTAGCAACTGAGCATGGTAAGTAGAGTGCTCCACTGTCGTCCCCTGCCTATGACTTTGATCCGAGCTTTCCCCGCCGCGCCTGGCAGCATGTCAAAGCATGCTAGCGAATACATCTCCCCCTGGGGTAGTCTTGGTTAGACAACGTATGCTTATAATAGTTTGTTGGGTGAGCGTCTATGCTCGGGGATAGTGGGGTAAAGCCACTACCACATCAGGCCAGGAAACTTCCCCACATGCACACTTCATTGCATCTCCGAGTACAATGTAGATGTCTTCGGCGGGGACATCACAAAATATATCGGATTCAACCTTTAACGATGGCAGCGGGGCAAAACTGCACGGGGAGCGGGGGAATTGGCAGTAACTATAGCTTGAGGATTCTTATATATGCACCAAGATAAAGCACAAGTCGAGTCAAGTAAGTCGTAAGCTTATTCAAATCTACCAATTATACACCAACCGTTATAATGTCCCAATCACAATACTCCTCGCCTCCGCATCCTAATCAGCTCCGAGGTATGTTTCCTTCCACTAGTAACACGTTCCAAAAAACCTTCTGACACGATGGCATCGTAGTGACCATCATCGGCGCTGGCCTCGGTGGCTGCGCAGCAGCAATGGCAATGCACCACCAAGGCAAGTTGTCGATCCCTAAACCATCCTTACCTTCATCTTTGACTGACCCCGCAGGCTTCCACGTAACCATCTTCGAAAGGCTCCGCAACTTCCAGCGTTTGGGTGACTCCCTCGGTCTCGGAGAAAATGCACTGCGTCTTCTCGCCCGATGGGGACTGCATGAACAGTTGATCCATATTGGCAACAAATCTCCAAACATGCAGATCCGACGGTGGAACGACGGCGAAATTCTAGCGGTACAGCCGCTCATGGATATGGCGGGATATATCGGGCACCGGGGTGATTACCATGCGGAGTTTTTAACGCGTGTGCAGGAGCTGGGGATGACAGTGAGGATGGGGCATAAGGTACATACAGACAGTTCTTGTATTCTTTCTCGAAGCTGATGCGAAGGGGAACAAAACAGGTTGTGAGCTTCAAGGAGGCACCAGGGAAACAGCCGAGTGTGGTTTTGGAAGATGGCCGAGAGTTCTTTGCGGATGTGGTTATTGGCGCAGATGGTATCAAGTCTCAAACTCGAGAATTAGTCCTGGGTTTCGAAGATAAACCGAAGTCGTCAGGATATGCCTGCTACCGTAAGATTTCCTCTAGTCTTCTGTGCGTGGATACCTAACTATTAGCATTGGCACAGGAGCCTACTTCAAGGGAGAGCATCTGAAATTTATTCCGCTGTGTAAGCCGCTCGTTGAGAAGGATTGTGTAAACATTTGGATCGGGTTCGTAACAACATCCACCCATTTCTCCTTCCAATCTGACAGTATAGCCACGACATGCATCTAGTTCAAAACACACTGCGAGACGGTGAGGAATTTAACTGGATCCTGACGCACAAGGACACGACCGACATCGCCGAGTCTTGGTTCCAGCCCGGTAACATGGAAGATGTCAAAGCGCTGATCGCGGACTGGGATCCGCAGATAGTAGCAGCAGTCAAAGAAACGCCGTCCTGCCTCGACTGGAAGATCTGCTACCGCGACCCGATTCCCACATGGGTTTCGTCGTCGTCTACCATCGCGCTTCTTGGCGACTCTTGCCATCCGCATCTTCCCACATCAGCACAAGGTGCCTCCCAAGCCACCGAGTCTGCCGCCGTCCTGGCCCTCTGCTTAAAACTCGCCGGGAAAGATAATATCCCGCTCGCCACACGCGTCTATGAGAAGCTGCGCTTTGGACGGGTGAGTAAGCTATGTGGTCGATTTAGGGGCCTTGATACTGAGTGTATTGCACGTAGGTACGGCAGGCACAGCTCAATGGGGAGGATGTCAGGGACAGATGGCACAACGCGCTGAAGCAGCTGGATGAGAACACAAAGATTGACCCTGATCATGTCAAGATCAAGAATCGTTGGTTGTATCCATTTGATGCCGAAGCGGATACGCGCGAGAAATGGCCGGCAGTATCAGAGATGGTAAGGAAGGAGCTTGAGACTGGGAAGTTGACCCCTCTTTTTGATCTTGAGAAGGGGCCCGAGAAGGTGTTGGTTGAACACGATGCATTTGGAAGACGGAAAGATGCACCGCTGCCTGCTGAAGTTTTGGTGGGTTGATATACACCAGCGGCGTTCTGACCTCTAAACAACTTGCAAATAACTCTTTATCTCTGCTGCCTTAAGGTGTTATAGATGTGCAGTTCATGGAAGCGGAGTATCCCCTGGATCGTAACCGGTTCACGGCCCGTACGGGCTACCCGCGCAACCACCTCGCCACACGTCCAAAAATGGTCGTCAGAGGCCCTCCTTTTTATCAAGTCTTCTCTAGTAACAAATAAATCTTTCTATCTAAGTGAATTGTAAATTATATGTGATGTGACTTTGTAAGTCTTACTGCCCCTCCAAAATTCGCTCTCTGAACTGGCAACCCCACCTCATGTCTATGCACCACTACCCACCTTTCTCCTTTACAGGTGATTGAATTGCACAAAACAATGCCTTTCATTATTGAGACACCACAGTTACTTACATTTTGAACATGCTTAGCAAAGTTTGGGTGGAGATTTGGTATTTCTGGCTGGGCTTTCCTGCTGGCAAAGCCACCATCCCAGCTACATTTGCTTCTCAAGGTATACTGAAAATTGCCCATGGCTCCAGCTCTGGCTGAGGGGTAAAGATATGCCCTCTTTGATGTTTGATGAAGTGGGTTTTAGCCTTGTTCACTATGACAGCTGTGCGATGGGTATTGGTATTCACCCTCTGAGCCTCAACTCTCAGGCACATTGCAGATGGAATTCCTTGTGTGTAATGATATTGGGACTTCGGGACATGTCCTTAGCACCAAGCTTGAAGGATATTTTGGGGTGTTATGGGCAGAGTTGTCCATCTGGGCTGCACAGTGACATTTTCGAGTTTTTGGGGAGCTGATCTTGAGACAACTCTCCCAACAAAAACTGCCTTTTTATTGGTACCCCATTCCTGTATAGTTAATTTTTGCCAAAATACTCTCAAGACATAAGAAAGTAAGTTTATAATGCTCTCGGGCCACCCCCACAGAGTTGTGGTTGCATCGCTAAATATTTACGGGTGGGGAGTCGGTTGCCATGCCCAAACGGGCCGGTGTTTCGTCTGCCACCTAGCTACATTCCGCGCTGAAGAAGAAAAAGTGTTGATATAACGGTGGTTAATCATTATAAATCACTCATTGGACTATTTTCAACCAGTGAAAAAACTCCCATGGTTACTTTTTGAATTTATATTTGCATCCACGCCGGTGAAGAACCCCAAATATACACGACAAGGCAAAAGAAAAACCCTCATCACGTTACCCAGACCCCAAACACCGAAGAACCCCAAACACGCAACACATCTAGTAGAGGCGCTTAGGAGGCGACATGGAAGCCTTCTATTGGGGTGTTAGCAATCTCGTCACACCTCAGATGACAGCGGGAGATACGTACGATAGTCAAGGAGCCCACGTTCTGCCATCCCTTCTTCAACAGGGAGACGAGGTAGTTGATAGCCAACATGATGTTACCGATTATCTGGTCCTCGGTCATACCGACGTTTCCGACGGCGACACCAAGACACAGCACCTTCTTGAGCTGGAACTTGATGGTGCTCTTGACATCATTGACCTTGTTTGCGAGGTCCTCGGCGTGGGAGACGGGGGTGGGGAATTTTCCGGCCTTGGAGAGACCGGGACCAAGGAGACGGGGGATCTGCTTAATCAGCTGCTCGGAGGCAATAAACGCGTCGTATTTGCGTGCCATCTTCTTGATCAGCTTCTTGTTCTTGTTGAGCTTTTTCAAGTCCTCGACGCTCATGAACTCGAATCCGTGGTGCTTCGCACGGTCGATGTCGTGCTGGTCACCGAGAATGCTGTCGTCGTGTTAGGGACTGATTCGAAAAAAGTAGCAATTGCGTCGCGAGCGGTGGGGCGTACCAGATGCTCATTCCCGGCCGGGGGACGATGGGGAGCTTGACGGTTCCGGAGAAACGCTTGTCACGCATGGGGTCGTAGTTCTTGAGGCCGATCTGGAGCTCCACCGTCTCGAGGAAGTTCCTCTTCTTCTCATTGAGGGAGTAGTCAAGCAACTCCTTGACGTTACCACGCACTCCGGCTATAATTCCACCACCGTCAGCAAAAATTTCTCGCGCTTTTCGATGTAGGTGGCGGGCAACGGGGCGGTAAACTAACCGACTGTAATTTTCGACATCGTGAATCAGTCTTCCAAGCGATAAATCGTTTGGTGAGGATTGCGGGTGGTTGATTGTCAAGGGAATATTTTTGCGCTCTGCGAAAGTTGCTAAGGCTGGTTTGCTCGGTGCGGTGCGTGCTGGATTAAACTAGCAGTCACAAGCCCTGTGAGAGTTGCCCACACTAAGAAAAAAATGGATGGCTTTCACATTTGAAGTAAGACTTGATAATCTAGAGTATCCCGGAGTCCGCCCCGCATAAAGTACTTGAATTTTGTGCATATACCAGCTGCTGGCTAGATATGAGTGACATCATGTGAACCACAGTAACAACTCCATCCGTCATCAGCCCAACGTCCTTAATATTCTAAGTCTGAACCTAGTCCTCCAAGATAATCATAATAAGATACCATAAGTTCCACCCATTAACCTTCATAACATCTCCACGCACAAATGACACAAATTACCAATCTTCAATATCTTCTAAACCATCAATTGGAGCAGCAGCATTGCCAACAAATTTCTTCGGTCTTGTCCAAGTACGCACATCCCTACCCGGTGAAACAGGATCACTCACGGAAGAAGAAGGATTAGCCACCATTGACATAGCTACCGCAAACTTCGCTGGCTCACTTTGAACTAATGGTGATGAAGAAACATTGCCAGCCAGTGAATCTTGCAATACTGCTTCATTGCCTTTTGCAATCCGTAAACTCCTAGGAAGAAGCGGAGTCGAAGAGCCCTGAGTTGCATTCACCGACGAGCTACTGCCATTTCGGACTGGATAGTAGGGCGACAACTCAATCCTCGGCGGCGACGAACTGAGTACCTGAGTCGCAGTTAATGCTGTAAAGTGTTTACCGTTAGGACGTGGCGGAGACGAGCTGGGTGCCTGGGCTGCAGTCAATGCCGTGAAGTGTTTTCCAGACTGTGATTTTGGCGGTGGCACTATGAAAAGCTCATCGTCGTCCGAATCATCCAAAGCAGAAGAGCCGAAGACGAACTCACGCCAAGCCCGGTTCTCTTCCTCCGTGAAAGAAAGCAGTATAGGTGGAGACTTGGGCGGAGGAGGAGGAGGAGGAGGAAGATTGACTCCAGAAACGGCTTTTTCGAGATTCAAGGTAGCACTGGGTTTAATGGCAGCAGTTTCTTTCAATCCAGCACTAACAAACTCTTTCCATTTTGTATCAATGTCTTTCCGAATCACTGGCTCCTCCCTGGCTGTCGGTACGGATTTCTGTAATGGTACACGTTCGGGTATATATTTGCCCACCTCGTTGTTGCCAGCCTTTGTCACCATCTCATCTTGGTTGGTAACTTCCCCGGTATTTTCCATGCCTTCAGTTCCTCCCGCTACTTGCATCTCACTTCCGGGTTCGTTGCCATCGTCTTGGGAACCTCTGTTTGCTCCCGTAGACACCTTCCCATCCTCATAACCTTCGAATTTCTCCCATTCCTCGGTGTCGTCACGATCAGATTCGTCGTTCAGGTCAACATCCTTGGTATTGTCATCCAGATCTGGAGGTTGTAGGAACTTTCGCCATCTTGAATTAAGGTCATTAGGTGGCGGATCTCCGAAAAAGGTACTGCTAACTTCACTTTCTAGCTCTGCGTCACTTGAAACAAATCCCCTAGAAGAAGATGCAAACGCAACCACAGACGGGTTGATTTCCCTGGGTGGCGGCAGTTCAACGTCGTCCTCCTTGGCCTCTTCGTTCTCTGGTTCTTTCATATCACATTCGGGATCTTCAGGAGTGTGCACCAAACTTTGTTCTTCCTCAACGGCAGTGACCTCGGGTGAGTCACTCTCAATTCCACGGGACACAAAGTGAGTGACGTATGAAGTGGGAGACGATGGGGTGTTTGAACGCAGTCGTTTTGCGTCGTCATCTAGACTCGGAAATCTCGGCGTACTAGTGGCAGCAGCCTCTTCAATCTGTCTCAAAAGCTCATCAATATCCTCTGTGCCTTTCGACGGTGGAAGCACTGGAGGAGTAGAGCGGGGCAAGTTTGGAGGAAGATAACCGTCACCCTCCGCATCCTCTTCTGTCTCAGGTGCTGGGGAAGCAAATTGGCGGTTACTATCCTCGATCATACGTCTTAGTGAAGTGATAGGCTCGAATTGTTCCAAGGGTTGTTGAAAGTAGTAAGTTCCGACCAGCCTGTCATCATGCTGTACATTGGAAGGCCCTGCGATTGGGGCCCTAGAGTTTTCAACGTCTGGCGGAAGACATGGAGACAGTGACCGCTGGAGCTCCTCTTCGTCGAATAGCATAGTGTCTTGCGATTCAGCGCTTTCCTTCCTTGGGTTTCCTCCATAGTTCTCCTCAGCAACAACATCCAACATTGGACCTTCAACCACCCTATCAAGAGGCTTTCCCTTTCCAATCCGAACATAACCGCCTTGGCTGAGAGGCTTGAAAGTATTAAAGCCGGTATCTGGGTAATCTCGGCACTCCGTAGCAGCTTCGGTAATAGTCTGACTTGCTCTTGGATTGAATGAAAGAGGGGGTTGAGATTGCTGACGTAGCCTCTCCAGAGCTGGCACAGCTGGAGGCTTTTTGCGTTCCTTCGTATTCTGTGATGAAACTTGTTTTAAAGGAGCAGCAACAGTCGTGCAAACCCAATCGTCGGTTTCCAGTAGTAGGTTCTTCCGAGACTTGATACTTTCCTTCTTCAACCGCTTCACCCGTTCCCCAAGGACTGGGGCTGGAGATACACTCCTCTTCTCCGACGTTTTAGGTCCTGGTGCTTCAATGGATCCATCCCCTTTCTGGTTTCCAACGATGATATCGAATCTCGGAACTTTCCGACGCTTCTTGAGGGCGGCGAAATGCAGACCGTCTTCTTCGTCTTCTTCGTCTTCGTCTCCTTCGTTTTCGTTATGATTTCGAGCCGAGGGGGAAGGACTTCCCATGAATGCCGCAGAGGTTGCCTGTGCCCGTACTCTCGCAAAGTATTGTCTCTGTTTGGCAGCAATCCCGGTGGATGCCTTGTAGGCTCGTGCTCGCGCTCCGCCTGTCCAATTCATCGTCACATAGCACAGGTTGAAAAAAGAAGGAAGACGGATGAGGTGCACCGCAAGCAGTTGACGCAGTGAGTGATCCAGCGTGACCTTCAAAGTACGGACCACCCTGTAAACTAAATTTAGCCTCTTGGCGTCAACCCTACGTCAACGTATCTCACCCCCTCAGCATCCACCACTATGGGAAAGGAAGACTACGCCTCAACCGGTACGCCGCCCTCTTTTCTCCATTCCACACCTGCTAACGCACACTCTAGGCGGAGCGCTCAAGCTCAAAGGCACCAAAGACGGGGGTATCACCAAAAAGAAGAAAAAGAAGAAGTCGGCGACAGCACCTAGAAAATCCGCATCTGCCGAGCCCGCTGAGAAGCAAATCACGGTAGAAGAGGAGAAGGAGGATGACGACGATGACCCGTACGCCGGGAAGACGGAGGCAGAGCGTCGATTCGAAGAGCGTCGACTGGAACAGATGGAGAAGCGGCTGGCGAAGGAGGGGATAAAGACACATAAAGAACGCGTCGAAGAGTATAACAAGTACTTGGCGAGCCTGAGCGAACATCACGATATGTATGTCACATTTCCTTCTACCGGGGCTTTGAGGCATCGCCGGGTACTGATGTGGTGGCTTTTAGGCCGAGAATCGGACCTGGCTAACATTGGCTGGGAATACTACGATGGTTGTGGCGGTGGAGGGATGGTGTGCGGTGTTTCTCATTCTGTGGAAGTGCTCCGGTGGGACTCGCCGGGCAACGCATTTCATCTCATAATATCTTTGCTTTCCCGGCTTTTACTCTGGTCTAATGCTGGACATCATCCGGTGCGTTTGAATAGTTTCATTTCCCTCCAGCAACTCGAGTATGAAACGTAAAGTAAATATGATTGTGTCCCTAGTTTCAAATATGATAAAGTAATAGCAAAGAACTATCAATGGCCGGCAAGCAAGGCTTGACACAACAAACCACATCAACAAACAATCCCATTATGAAACCCATTACCCACCCATGCGCCATAACGCCTCCACTGCTGCTCCTCATTGCTTTCCCTCACCCTTCAATCTCTCAAAATAGCCCTCCACATCCTCCCGTCCGACGATCTTCCCACTCTTAGCGAATGGCTCAAGAAAGGCTTTGACGCGGTCCTTCAGCTTGTTGTATGCCAGTACCCCCTCAATTGCACGCACGCGGTCGATACTGTTTAGTGCCTTCTCGCCCTCTTCGAAGATGCTACCTGTTGGGGACGCGACCCGGCTCAGCGGCTGCTGGTGCGTCTCTTCCTCTTCGAGGAGGACGCGGTGCTTGCTGACAAGAGGGAAGCAGGTTGGACAACGACAGAGTTGCGAACGGAATTCGGAGGGGAGGAGGAGAGAGAAGGTTTCTGGGAGGGTGGAGATGGGGGGAAGAGAACAAGATACTGGTGTTTCAATGTCAGTAGATGTACTCGTTGTGCTGTTCTCGGCGGTTGTTGTTGCAGGAGACGCTAGGGCCATCTCAGTATCTTCGGCGGCAGGGCGGACACGTTTCACCGGTGATTGCGTGCCGGACTCTTCCGGGTCGTCTTCAGCTTTCCGCTTCTGACCTTGCAGTGATTCCGCTTCTGCCTCCGTTTGTGGCGGGGGTACACCGACTGGGACGGACGTAGCAGTTGCGTCCTTTCGAGCAAGTGCAAAGAAGCCAGGGTAACCAGCAAAGCGTCGAATCCAGGGGTTTGCATCAACGCACCGCCAGCAGATCATGTGTCCGAAGCTTTTTGGAAAGCCGAGGGAGGCGGCGCGGGACTCCTCCTCTTTATCTTCCTCGTCTTCCTCGTACTCTTCAGCTACCGCGGAGATTTCAGGAACTAGAGCGGCGGCTTCTATAGTCTCTGCGACTTCGGCTGGTTGGGCAGGGGTATCGGGGGTAGTAATTTCGGTGACATCTTTCCCCTTAGTAACCTCCTCCTGCTGATGCTCTTTTCCCTCGAGGTCGTCCTTCGTGGTCTCTTCCTGCTTATGCTCTTTGCTAGTGATATAAGTCGGAGGTGGTTGGCCCACCATACACGAGTCATGAAACCAATCCTCCTGGCACACATCGCCGAGCATGCACTGATGCATCATGCCTGTCTCCTTCTCAGGTTCATAGAGGATCTCACAGGTACAAAACCTTCCCCAGTAATTCTGGCCGTAGGTATATTCACCCTCCACCTGTTCATCAACCGTCTTCCTGATTTCACACCTCACTCCCGGCAACTTCCCCGTCCCACAATCGCAACGTACATCGCGCTTATCAAAGATCTCCACCAGTTCGTGGTCTCCGTGGCAGCTGATCGAGCAGCTGTAGCATAGGGCCGCAGCACCGTAGGTCTTAGTAACACCGAAAGCGGGGGGAGGGGTAGGTGATGACGGAATGCATGTTTTGCAGGCATAGATGGACTGTCGGATCTGCCCGAGAGGTCGCGTGCAGGAGTCGAAGCTGTAGGGGAGCGCCTCACGGGCTTCAGATTCGAGTGCGAGTTGCGAGTTGATGTAGCTGGGAATGTAAGCGGGGAATCGGAGGAAGGAGAAGGGGGGTAGACTCCATGGCTGTTACTGAGTCAGTGCTACTGCTGGAATCAGTGCGCGTGGTCGCTGGGGGGAGAGGTGGGGCCGCCATTGTTATACAGATTTTGAGGACAAAGATGCAGTTTTGGTGATTGCAGTCGTTGTTGCGTTGATGGTTTGTAGTTGTGGAGCTCAAAGAGCCCTGCTCTCCCCGAAGAACGCGACGCGATCCTCAAAGCAAAAATCGCGCTAGGCAGCTAAGTTGGTGTAACATTGGCGTCAAAATCAATTCTAAGGAGCGACGAGAACATTTGGGAATGAGATCACTCACCCTTCTTTTTGTGTTTCTGGCGTTCCTTGCATGCAGCATTTATTCCCTAATTGCAGCCCTTCGGCCTAGAGTACTTCTTGGGGCATCCAGCACCGACCCTCCGTGAGCATGATCTGTCGCGGCCGTCCATTGACATTATAGTTCGGCAGGATTCGACTATTGAATAGGATGTTGTGCAGTATCTTCAGGAGTATTAAGATTGATTGCTTAAGGATCCAATAGCCATTTTGTGGTGAAAGAGTTTCTCGTGAGTATGTTAGAACGTTGGTTGTTCAAAGCAGGTAACCCCTATTCAGTTGATCCACTGTAGAGTACTGCCCCTGTGCCCATGATAGGTCTGTTAGATCATCCAACTGTCTTTTCATATATTTCGTTCCTACCACAAGTGTAAATGGTATTCGCATTTCAAGTATCATAAGTAACCCCCTCCCCCCACCCCAATCTAAAACCCATTAAGTGAAAACAAACTAATAGCGTACACGTTAAGTCCCTAGATACCCATCTCATACAGCAAATTAGATAAAGAAATCGCTTTTCCCAATTATCACGACGTAGACTTTCTTCCGCCCCTCTTCTTCTTTTCCGGTTCCTTTTCACTAGTAGCCTTAACCACAAATTCATCTGCTTCTTCCAATTTCCCTCGCAGCACACTCAATCCGATAATAGCTGTTCCGTACACTTTCCACCCACTGCTTTCTAGAGTCTCCAAGTCCTTTTCTCCCTCGTCTTTCCCTAACACCAGTGTATCGCCCACTGCTTCTCCTCTGGGTGCCTTCTTGTGCACATGCTCTGCACCGGCCGCTTTCAACATCCCCAAAAGAGGCTCTTCACTCTTCAACTGCTTTAGGTGGCCCAAAAGACTTGGTGTTAGATAGACAGTTTTTCCCTTCAAAACTTGTGTCTGTCCCTTCCGACCTCTCTCAAGTGCTTTGGAGAGATCACAATCCCACTCTTTTGGCGTGGTGGGGACATATGGATCCGGATCTACCCAGTAGCCCGCCGTTTGTGAATCAAGGAGCCATTGCTCTTCCACTATCCTGATACCTCGTGCGACTGCGACGACAAATTTGGGTGTGCGTTTGAGCTCGCCGGGACCGATTACCAGGTAATTGCAGCTTGGATCCGACGGGGAGGGGACAGATTTCGAGTTGTGGCTGCGAAGGAAGCGGAGGATGGATTTGCTGTCCGCGAGATCGGAGTTGGAGAAGCTCATACGTGGAGGGGTGCCTTCGTAGTGGTCAACCGTTCGAAGCGAATTGGCGGTCGAGGGTTCGGGGGTTGCAGTAGAGCGGGCAGTCGTGGTCTTTTTGCGGGCGGACGGTTTAGTGGAGGCAGGAGATTTCTTGGCTGCTGTGGCAGGAGTCTTTTTTGGTGCTGCTGCTTTTGCACGGGCTTTGGGAGTCTTTGGTGCACGGGCGGCTTCTGCTTCCGAGTTTTCATCATCGTCTTCCGGAAGAGTATATTGGGTGTTGAACTGGGTGCTTCCTTTCTTCTGCAGCGAGAGTTTCCTCTTGGGAGTGGGAGTGGACTTAGCGGTCGGGCCTTTGGCTGTTGATTTCCTGCCACCTTTGCGAGGCTTATCTTCGGCGGCGGGGGACTCTTCTGGTACGGTATTAAAGGGGGGACTATCTTCGGTACTTGGAGGTACAGCTTCAGCGCCCTTTTTCCCTCTACTCTTATCCCTGGTTACCTTTGGTGTAGGCAACTCGTCCTCGGAATCTTCTTCATCTGCGACCAGCGCGCTGTTTTTACTTTTTCTCTTCTTTGAACTAGCCTCAGACATGTCTTCTTGAACCTTTCTTTTCCTCCCCTGTGTTTTCTTTTGTGCTGCGGTCAAAGGTGCCGAACTGTCCTCCGTCAAAAGTGCCGCGCCGTCCTCTGTTTCTTCTGTAATGCCTCGTGCCAGTGTCTCGTCGAGCACAGTCGAACGTCTGCCACCCTTCTTCCCATATCTCGGTCCGGGAGCTTTGCTATTCTTCTTATCAACGTAGTGGAAGACCTCTGGTAGGGAATTTGGTATATTGTTCTGATTCGCATTCTCCTCGTCGAGATCCAGGTCTTCCACATCGCCAGGGGCTTCTCCTGTGTGGCCTTCGACGACCAGTGATTCTATCGGCGCAGAAGAGGGTATGGTATCCGGAGGGAGTGTTTGTTCAATACCTATGTCTTCGCTGTTTCGCTTTCTCGGGGTAGCAGATTCAATATCCATAGGGGCTGTTGGTACAAAGTCCGCATGATCATCCCCCGAGTCATCAGTGGTATAATCGTCACCATTTTCGGGAACTCCGCCAACCATGATTCCTGTCCTTGACCGCTGAATCTTTGCAGAACTAGGCGAGACTTGAGGTCGATGCCGTGGAGAACTGTTGGGGTCGACGTGACGGGATTTGACAGCTGGTGTTTCGTACACCTTTTTTTCCTCGTTTGTCATACCCGGCGTCGACTCGATCAAGCCCGGGAGGGCATTACCAGTCGTATACGACGAGTCGCCGTGAGGGAGACTATGCATGACCTGGATCTGCGGCGGGGCGAATAACGGAGCAATAGGCGCCCGAGGATGGGAGGGTTCGTGGGCATTGTAGGTGAAGCAGAGCTTTCCACGTGTGACTCCTTCAAATTCTATTATACTATCCTGGATAAGAATGAAATAGCAGCGTTCCGAGTTTATTGCACCGATGGTTGATTTTCGGAGCTTGGTACGGATGGTTTTGTGTGTGCTTGTAGTAGTAGAGACATAAACGGGATGGACATCGCTGTAAGCTTCAAGGTAAATCGCACCGTCGGGATAGTACCCTATAGCTTGTCAGTGACGCTCAGAGCTCTTAGGTACTTGGAAGACACACAGAACGCTGCGAGAATATCACCGTCGGTCTCGGATGGTAGAGGATTCTTTCCGACAAAAAGTTCTGTGCCCGCCTCATTGAGTTGGGGAAAGAGCCGCACTTGCCAGGTTGTGGATTCAGGCGGAGGCTTTCCAAGCTCGATTGGTGAGCTGGGAGAACCAGTGCCATTGGAGACGGCAATTGTTGGATCTGGCGACGACATTGTGGCGGCAGATCGTGGTTGAGGAGTTAGGAGTCGAGGAGTTAGGAGTCGAGGAGTTGTCAGACTCGGCAGCGCAGACCCAAGCCGGGAAACGTGTCTAAGTCGTGTCAGCGCAATAATTACGACACGCGTTATACGCGAACCGACTAAAAACACAAAAATATAAGAAAAGTTATATAAAGCCTTCTAATATTGAAGAAGTAGATAAATATTAAAATAGCCATCTAAAGCATGCATTCATGATATATACTGCTTCATGGTTCTGAGGTATCACCGAGGGCTCAGGGTTAGGCTTGCTGGGGAACTTCGAAGTCAATCAACTGCACCTTCAATCCGCTGGCAGCCAGCACCAACGGCATCAATCCACCAAATGCTTTCCAGAAACATCACCGCTCTAGCCTCATAACTTCCGCGCTCTTCCGATTCGCAGTCGCCGACCATGCCAACACTCACACTCCCACGTCTCCTGCTCCTCTCCTTTCTTCTCCGCCTCGGTCTCTTCCTCTATGGTCTCTACCAGGACTCCCACAGCACACTCAAGTACACGGACATAGACTACTATGTCTTCACCGATGCCGCACGCGCTCTCTCGCGTAACCGGTCCCCGTACACTCGCGAGACATACCGCTACACACCTCTCCTGGCCTTCATCCTGTTACCCACTACCTGGGACGGCTGGTTTAGCTTCGGCAAACTCCTCTTTGCGCTCTCCGATATCGTAGCTGGATGGGGAATATATCGAGTCCTTTTGCGAATGCGCGGTGTTACCGAGAGACAGGCGTTGTGGTACTCGGCCAGTTGCTGGTTGCTCAACCCAATGGCTGCAACGATTTCTACACGCGGAAGCAGCGAGGGCCTACTGGGAGTAATGGTGATAGGGCTACTTTGGGCGGCTGTGAATAGGAAGGCCATATTATCTGGCGTACTTCTAGGACTCGCAACCCACTTCAAGATCTATCCTGTCATCTACGCACCTGCGATCCTGCTCTGGATGGAGGTAGACGCTCCACTTACGTTGTCCACTCTATTAGCGCGCAACTTTATAACGACGAAACGAGTGATGTTTACTGCGACGGCGCTGGGGACATTTTCAGGGCTCAATGCGCGGATGTTCTACGACTACGGCCAGGAATTCTTGCAACATACATATCTCCACCATTTTGTGCGCTTAGACCATCGTCACAATTTCTCGCCATATAATATTTTGCTCTACCTCGTATCCTCGCCTACGGGTCACTCAGAGGTGCCATTTGCGAAGTTGGCATTCTTGCCACAGATGATATTGAGTGCTGTTATTGTACCTCTGGTTGGAGCAAAGAAGGACTTCGCAGGGACAATGTTTGTACAGACTTTTGCGTTCGTGACTTTTAACAAGGTCTGCACTTCACAGGTATATACATCCCACCGTCTCCGCCCGAATGCAGGTGCTAACAAAACCAGTATTTCATGTGGTACATCGTACTCCTCCCTTTCATCCTTCCATACAGCTCTTTCCTTCAAAACTGGAAGCGTGGGCTCGTAGCATTGGGACTCTGGGTCATTGGACAGGCGGCTTGGTTACAGCAGGGGTATGAGCTGGAATTTCTGGGGAAGAACACGTTCTTTCCTGGGCTGTGGGCGGCGAGTATGGGTTTTTTTGTAGTTAATTGCTGGTTACTTGGGGTTTTCATCGAGGATGTGGTAAAGAAAAGTGATACGGGGGTTGTTGTAGTAGAGGAGGACAGCACGTGGAGTGTAGGATTTCAGAAAGCGAGCTTGCAGATGAGAAGAAATCCGCGAAAGAGAGCAAGTAGGAGCTAGGACTTGATGTTAGTGCTGTGGATTATAGATACCCGTGGTGCAGTGGTGATACATTAAGTACTCACTGTTGCGCTTTCTGAACCCTTGGGTGGAGCCCTAGCGTGATCACTTAAAGTTCCCATCTTAAGTTCTTCTCACAGTGCCCCCTCTTCACACATCACACTGTCGACAACAGCGTCAACAATGGCCAGCAACCTGTCGAAGCGCGGAACACCGCACAACGCCGAAAATCCAGGCCCCATTCGAAGTCTAGACAAGTGTGCAGACTTAGTATGTCCGTCTTTTCTTTCGTCTTATAAGAACGACTCGCTGAAGAAGAAAGTCCTAAGAAACTGAGGTAGGACTCTAGAGCAGGGTTAGATGGTGTTAATTGTCTAGTGAGTTCGGACAAGTGCATACTTACTACCCGAACTCTTTGACGTAACAAATGCGCACTGGGAGAAGAACCTATACCAACATTTGGATCGACTTCTCAAGTTTGGGTCGTGGTCGGGCGCTACATACATACGGGCGTCCGTCCCGGAGGAAGTCTCAGCAACTTCCATCGCGGACGGTACTGGTGGGTACGGCCTTGTGTGCTAACCGCCCTATCAACTCTTACATGTCAGTACATCTCTGCGCCTCCGGTATTCAGATTCTAATGAAATTAGTTCAAATATTCCTGGCAATATATACCATTCTGCCAGTTGGTACACAGTCATATGAATAGGATGACGAATGCACACATTTGGGAATATAACTTCTAATATCTAGGCATCCTAGCGAGTCTATTCTAAGCCCACCGGCTTGAATGATAGACAAGGTGGGGCTACCTAATACCAGAACAGCCGTCTCTTCTCGCCAGTCTGAGGTGCGGGCCGTAACGGGATGGTCTCAAAAATAACAGCCCATCAGCCCATTGAACGAAGTCTCTTAGGGTTAGGGCTACCACCAATTCCAGAATTCCGTTTTATCATCCGACGACACTTGAGAGGCCCGAATCTAGACGGGACGGTTCGAGTGGTAGTGAAGAAGATCCTTTACGTATATGATCGTTTGGGAGAGTTTGGCTTTGAAGACAATGAACAAGAATATAAGGTTTGGGTTCTATTTATAATTGTTATTATGGACTGGGACTAAATTCAAGCCGATGAAACTATTACTGTTCAAACCGAGGCTCTTCCGAAACAAGACCGAGCGTAAAGGTTCGTATATCACGCATCACGGAGGTCCCGTCCGAAGAGATTTATTCCGGTTTCAGCATTTGAATTCATTAAAGCACATGTGGGAATCCTCTAAGATCTGGCCATCCCCTGAGACCTGGCTAATAGGATATCGATATCTAACCCGTAAAGACACTAGAAAGGGCCGTTTTCATGGCAGCGTCGGGGATAGCATTGATAATGCTGACTACCTTCGAGTTTGGTACCTGATGCGACGACATGATGAGAGTATTTAGGAGTCCGAATTTGTGTCCCCACTCTTGAATTATGATCTCATACCTTCGGAAATTTCCGTATACGATCCAAAAAAACTGTTATTTCGTAACCTTCGCTCGCTAGGGTTTAATAAGCTGCTTTACTACTGCCTATAGTCTTCGTTTACTGTTGCTTCTTGTATCTATCTAGTCCTGTCAAGATTAAAAAATCAGGTACAAGTCCTTAAAGACTAGTTAGCAACTACTCTCGATACGAAGAAATCAATAGCTGCCAAATTCACTAGTAGAAAGTGAACGGCGTCGCTTGAGGAGGGACAAGGAGTAGTTAGAGTTTTGAATTGGGGGTGATTGGAATACCGTTCGTTTAAGGGAATTAAAGGTAGTAATTAGAGACAGTAACCGGGTGAGAATAGACCGTAGAGCGCGAGTCACACAGGGAAACACAGGAAGAACACCTCTCACGTGTCCTAAAACCATCCGACGGAGTAAGAAAAAGTGGATGAACGGGGTGGACCAGCAAGGCTCAGTCCCGTGCCCACTACCGCTGGGCTGAAGGCTCGGCCGGATCCCAGACAGCGCAGTGTATCCACACGTATCCGGCTGGCCCCGCTCGGCGAGAAAGGGGGGTACACTGGGGCCTTCCGATGGAAACGGAGGGCTAAAGCGGTAGTGACCGAGCTTCCTCGTGCTCGGCTACTCTCTCCTGTAGGACATCTGTGGGCCAGACTCCCCGCTTGTCTTCACGGCGGAGTCAAAGCTTGGTAGTTAGGGAAGACAGCAGGCGGAGCGGAACCCTTGCGAGACGTGGTAGGCCGATAGGGCACTCTAGTGTTCGCTGGAGGCTTCGGACTCGGACTCGTGATTGCGGGGGCCAATGTCTCGTTTAACGGGCTTGGAAGCCGCCCCCGCTACGAGCTGTAACTGGGACTGGTTCTTCTTTTTGTTTGGAGGGTTAGGAGCAGCGGGGATAAGGAATAAATGCACTCTAGTGGCTAGATGCGATATGATTACAATAACTGCGCCGTGAAAAACATTACTTTCTTACATCCTTAACCAAAGTTTACCTTCTATTACTATATATCACCTAGTTCACGTCATCTATCATGGTAAAGCACAGGGCATGGCGGTAGGGCATAAGTCATTACGATGAGGCTCGGCACCTTTGTATATATCGAGAGTATCTGTCTTCGTAGATAGACTCCATCAAGAATCATCACGTTCAACACCTTCAATCACTCGTGAACGAGTGACCGGATGTGATACGATACTTAGCTCGGTTCTTGGTACATTAAACTTCAATGGGCAAGTATGCAGCGATTCAAATTGATTAGTTTATGAGATCGATAAACTGAGAACTAGCATGCTGGGAATCGTACTAGCTACCCAACGCGGCTGTCTCGTATGCTGTTGCAGTGAATCAGTGAAGGGATCATATTGCCATATATGTATATCTGCCATAAAAGTGATAGGTATATATAGAGAAGTAAAAATAATATTGATACCAAGAATCAGAAACCAGCTACCATTCATGACTTAGCAAGCCTCATTCATCATCATAATACCGAAGTGAGCGCTTCCAAAACCGTCGAAACTTGACATAATTCGACTTCTTAGACCAGTACCAGGGCATAACCCGACGGCGGTCCAGCGAGTATCCATAGGAAAAGATGCAGGGTCCCCACGGAACGAAATCAAAGTAAACCCCAACGCCGAAAAATATAAGCCACGACATGCAACAAATAAGGGCCATATACAGCGGCGAAGCCATCATGTGAAACATGTTCCCCCAAAGATCTAAGCCCTGAGTCATAAGGCCCGCTAAACCCATTTGCCTAGCAAGCCGCCAGACAAATTCTGGTGGTCCACGTTTGATAAGTCCTGATACGAATGGGACGACTAAAGCCGTGTCAGAGTTCCATAAGCAGCGATGCGCCACAAGCACAGGGGACTACAAGCAGAATACATACGTTGTAGGATGGTCTGAACGATAAAGACGTGGATCCAGATCAGCGTTCCATGAGCAATGAGCCATACCGCAGGGGACCGCCAAATAGAGTGTCGATATCCTAAGGCATACAGTCGCTGGTATATCTTCGAAGTTTCGGCTGGCAGATCAAGCTCAGTATACCCAACTATGTTTAGGCAAAAGCGGGAGGGGAGCCAGCTACGATCCCTGCGAGCTTCGAGGGTATCAAGAGTCCGATGCATCGCAAAGTCACTGATCCAGTGAGACATGGCAAGAACCGACCGAGCTCCAAACCCAGACCGTGGAGGGTCTACAAAGCCGGGATACCGCGCCAAGAGCTCCAACCACACACGCTCCACTTTTGCCTTTAACACTTGGGGTGACCCCTGGCTACCATCCTTTTTAATAATACTGCTGTGTTTGTACAGTAATTCAAATATGTAATATCCTCCACAGCGGGTAAACTGGTCGGGTAGTTTCGGGGATTGGGGCTGAAACACAAAATCAATGGTGTCGATTTGGAGAAAGTCTGGATGGAGTATGTCTTTCACATGCTCTGAGAGGTCGTTAGCTTGGAGAAATTGCGCCAGTTCGTAAAATCTTCTGTTGATGGCGCTTGGGGCCACGTGGCGGTATTTGAAGAGGTCGCTATCATCGTCTTTCACGAGAGGAAGACTGGTGTTGAAAGTATCATAGCATTGAGCCCCATAATCTACTCCCGGTATTTGTAGCTCGTGGAGTTGGTGACTAGCCCTAACTGTTAACATCATAGCCCATCACTAGCGGCAAAGAATCGACTGGACTTACGCAAACCAAATGTCAAAGTGGTGCGCCTTCAGAATCAAGTAATACGCGCTTCCCCAAGTACCACCTTTGTCGCCAGGAAAGAAGCAGATGGAACGCATGTCTGCTCCGTGGCCTCGGACCAGGAGATTGAACATCCCTCTATCACCCTTTAATATAGCTCGTTGCGCCAAAGTGCCGTCTGAACTATAACATATCTCATCGATGGGCGCTTTCGGGTTCTCAATGCTACTTTGGGGGTTAGGGATTGGAGATGTTGCGGAGCTGGGCGAAAACTAACCTTATCAAATCGCGCCATAAGATGTACTTCTGTCGCGCGCATTTCCAGCTAGGTAGCTCTATTCGACAAAGATCTTCGAATCGGCATTCTAACAGTGCACTAACAAAATCGGTATGCCCCCGGCGGAAAGCCCAGTCCAACGCTGCGTCGCACTGTTGAAATTCGGTCTTGTTTCCAATGATTGAGCACAGGGCGGCAAGATACTTCCCCCCTTTGCAGCATTTTCGCCAGTACTCTACGGGTGTGTCCCATCCATCACCAGAGCCAGATACCCAGCCCAGTGCTAGAGAGTGTTCAAGCTTCAGCGTTGTTCCTTCAAACTCCCACGAAGTATCTGCGAGGGGCCGGAGAGACGGGTCTTGAGTCCCGGCTCTGCCGCGCTGCGCAAACTCATAAATGAGATGGAGCATCTCATGATGTCCCAATCGCGTTGCCCAGAGGAGCATTCGTCGAGTCAAAGCACCGTTGCATGGTGTGACTTTTGCACCCAGTTCAAGGAAAAGGCGAAACAGGTCAGTCCTATTCCTTGCAACAACACGTTCAATGGCAAGGCCGGGAAGGACAGGAAGGGGATCGAGATGCGTCACTCGGGGCGCAATGACACGCGACTCGCCATGACCAGCTGCCTCCTCAGCGGGTAGCTGAAAATCAATCCCTCGGGAAGCGAGCTCTCGGACAACTGCCGCCGCTTCATCTTTCTTTGCAAAACACCATGCAAAGTGAAGAGCAGATTCTCCGAGCTTTGTCCTGCTGTGTACATCGCAACTTGAAAATGACAGCAGACACTTAACAGTTTCGTATTGGTCGTTTTTACAACCCAGCAAGAGAGGTGTATCGCCATCGTGATTCCGGAGGTTAATGTCCATGTTGTACTCAGTTATAAAAGTCCGGACCCAACCCACGTGTCCGCAAGCAACTGCCCAGTGGAGAAATGTATCTCCGCGACTGTTGATATCCCTTTCAATGAAGTCATTCGAATCCTTTTCGAGATAGGCCGTAACCCTTTGTGAAAACGTCTCGGAGGGGTCCATGGAGAGTTCCTTGTCATACATTCTCTCCACCTTGCTCATGATGGCTAACCTATACAAATCGTAGTTTCCTTCGGCAAGATCTTCAAGCGCAATGACATAACCGTTGGCTGCAGCATCCCTTAGCCACTCTATTGTTTGTGGGGGAGAATCAAAGGTCGGTTCAGTCTGAAAAATCCGTTTGACGACTGCTTTGGCCGCTCGCTCTCCTAATTCTGCTGCTTTGACAAGGTAGTCCAGATGCGTTGGCAGGCCGGACTCGGCGGGAGGCCACGTAAAACGCTTCAAACTGGTACTAGGATACCCGAAATTTGTGAGAGAGCAGATGGCCAACTCGTACAGTGCCCGGGGCCGTCGAGGATCGGTTTCATTTTCTGCGATGGTTTGCAATGCATCTACGATTTGATCTTTCACAACCCCGCTAACTGCACGAAAGTTTTGATAGCTGATGCATATCTATGCGGTTTCAACGGTTAGCGTTGGACGATGATTCAAAAGTTAAGACGGCACTCCTTGCCTTGTCCGTAATGTATTCATCAACTAAGGGTGATTTTTCTACAGTGATAGGAATTAGCATGGTCATCCTACTCCGATATTAGCAAATTCACCCTGGTTAATCGAAGGTTCAGTCCAATATTACCCATCCCGGTCTACACCACGAAGGCGTTTTGTAACAGACTCAAGTGATCGATTTTTTGGGTCTATTCTAAGAGTATTTTGAAAGAGAAACTCCAAAAGGTTGTGTTTCCATTCCCTATCTGTAGAGTTTTGAAAGGATTGATACACCTGTAACTTGGCTTTCGAATAATACAAGTCTTCGCATTGAACCCCGTAGGGTCTTCGAATTGGAAGTTCAACATCGGGAAACAATACTCTCCAAAAGAGCATTCCGAGGGAGAAAACATCAGTTGCTTTTGCATATTCCGGATTTATGTTACCTTCGAGAGCCTCTGGTGCAATATATCCATATGTGCCTCCAGGAAGAGAAGTTAAGGAGCCAGTATCGATTATTGAATGGCTGAAGTCGGCAATCTTAGCAGTGAAGTTGAATTGGTGAGAATTGTCTTCGTTGGAGTCTGTATTCCGGAATAAGAGAACGTTGTCAGGTTTGACATCTCCGTGGATTACTGAGCATTCATGAATTTGCAAAAGACCGCAACTGACGTCGTGAAGAATCCTGAGTCTAGCCTGAAACGGCAGATCAGGATTGGAACTTAGAAACTCTTCAAGTGTTGTTTCTGCTTGTTCGAGAAGAAGCCGAGGCTCGGCCCAGGTGCGTATCTGGGGTGTGCTGAAGTCGTGGACATGGTAGTACCAGCCAACTCCACGCAGGGTGACCACATTCGGGTGTCGATATAAAGGATCATGGCTCATAATCTGTAGCTCTTTCATGAAACTCTTGATTTCAGAATCGTCTGCGTTCCGCCAGTTAATTGGCCTTTGGGTACTCTTTAATATGGTGTTCTGTTTCACCGTCACGACTTCGTCTTGCGTAATCTCGGACGGCCTGTCGAGTGTGACCTGAATCAAAGTTACTCTGTAAACGGCACCAGTGCCGATGTCCGAACCGTCATTGTTCGGATCTAAGCTCTGCATATCGATATACCTGCCTCTAGAATAGATTCGCGAAAGCAAGGTAATGAATGCAATAAAGTCGATTGTGTGCGATGAAGTATTCTGCGACGTCTTGGGGTGTCGGGTAAGGTAGCCACTCACGGTGTGGGAATCATTGAAAAAAGAGTCGCAATTTGAAGCCCAGAACTTTGAATCTTTCGTCCATACCTGGATTTTATTCTCAAGGTCTGTGGGAGTTTGATCACTTTCTGGGACTGCTCCACTGGGCCCAGCGCCACTGCCTCCGCGAATTGAACTCGAGTTGGCTGGCGGCTGTGTGCCAGACGAGGTGGGGTCAGACAAAGGAATTGTCTTGATGTTGTGTAGTGCATCTGATGAGCCAACAGTACCAAGCTCAAGATCGACCTCGGCCTCGCCTTCTCCATCAGTTGCTTTCCAGCTGGTCCTTCGGTGAACGCTAGAAAGATCAGATTCGCCCATAATGTTGTCCTCACAGATATAGGGTGAACTGGGATATCTCGAAGTTACTCGCGACAGAAGGGCGAAGTAAGCAAGTTGCGACGTGTAGTTGTGTGAAGGTTATAATAATTAGGATAGAATATGGTTGAGCTTATGGACAAGTCAAGCTAGTACTGCAGCCCGGACCTAAAGCTTTTACAGAATCGGGTGCTCCTAGAAACACATACTTAAGACTGAGACACTCGGATGCATAATGACTTCGCCATGTTCCAGGATTGAGGAGCAGTGACTGTAGAATACGTACCACTGGGCGCATATCCACACTGCCACATGCATCTTTAAGACAACATCGATATAATATGATCGGAATTTCAACAGAGATTGGCAGGCTAACTATGTAGCTGCGCGCAGACTTGTGCCAGAGCTGCAGAGCTGCAGAGCCTCTCTTGCCAACAATTTTCTCCGCCAGCGAAATTTAATTTATACCAAGTTGTGGCTGTGCGATCTTTTAGGACAGCGCAAATGCTTGCTGCCAGCAAATATGTGTCGAAACTTACCTGTAAAAGGTAGGACAACGTTCCATCATTACCACATTAGTTCAAATCCCGCTGTGTTTCACAGGTTGAGACGAGATGCGTGCAGCGAATAGTCATCTATTAATAGACCCTCAGTCTCAATTGGACCACGATGTGAGACTATGACCACTCAGACGCTCAATATATGCATTAATGTGCGCCGGTAAATCAGGGCGCCTACATTAGTCCGCACTTGTGTTGGCAGAATTGTTCATACAAATTAGACCTCTTTACAAGTACATCCTGGGCATCTTCACGAAATCCAAACTACTCTATCGATGGCAGAACCAGTAGGCCTCACTTTGTCTGCGGTCGGACTGCTGCCCATGTTTGATACAGGTTTAAGTTTGTATGGCAGACTCGGCTCCATAAAGGATTATTCTGCAGATCTTAAGACCCTAGGGATCACGTACGAAATCGAGAGATGTCGCTTCCAGGCACTACAGGATGAGTTACGCCACTTAGATACGACAAGTGAAGAGCAAAAGAACTCTACATCGCCAGCCGAAGCCCACGCTCTGAAGACCTTGCAACAACTAATCGACGCTCAAACAGGTCAGTTGAAAAAGGGAAGTCATCTATCTGAGAAGCATGCTCCTGTGAAAAGAAAATCGGGCCATTTCTCGCTCCCACAATTATGGAATAGATCTGCGGCAGAGGACCACGAAACAGAAGCAGTCACTACGCCTACCCTGCGCAGAACCATCGCTTGGGCAGCCTCGGATAAGTCTCGTTTTCAACAAACTATTCAATATTTGAAGGACTGCAATGACCAGCTAGAGCTGATTGCTTCCCGAGACTTAAAACAATCACGGGACTTTAAAGTCAGAGTGGCAGTACTGTCGCCGGTAAATGATGAAGGAGAGCTTCAGCAGCTCATGTCGCAAAGTTCCAAATCCGGATATAAGTGCATTTCCAAGGGCGCAATGGTGAAAAGTCAACAGTCGGTAAATAATTTCTCAGACAACGAATGCATCGCATCACGGCTAATAATACTGCCCTTAGACATACGAAAACCATCCCGATTTGAAGACTTCAGTTACCCACAAGCTTCTCTGGAGCTCTGTGAGAATCTCTTCAGGCGCTGATAGTCGGATAGATCGCACCCCAGCACAAATGATGGACCGAAGCGAGGACCGCAATATTCCAGTGTTGATTGAGTGGCGAGACGGGTTCCAAACCACCAAGTCGCCAACCCAACGTGAAATTCGTCTCGACAATCTGACGGAAATGCTCGGGAATATGTTAAGCACGGCATCAGATTCCACATCACACACGGATGCCGTGATTGATTTTAGGGTTCTAGAGTGCCTAGGGTGGATCACGGAGACTGGGGATTTTCACCGAGTCGGCCTCGTTTTTAGATATCCTCGTTTCGCCCGAAATCACGGCTCAACTTTGCCGATTGTTTCTCTGCGAGATCGGATCGTAGCGTATCGCAAACGGCGGGAAGGAAACGTTCCAACACTAGGAGCACGATTTGCACTAGCGGTGGGTTTAGCCAAAGCCCTTGGAAATCTATTTTCTGTGAATTGGGCCCATCGGAGATTGCGAAGCCACAACATCCTTTTCTTCGGCAACGAAACCCTCGACGCACCCTTCCTCTCCGGTTTTACTTACGCACGCCCGCGAGAGGAACTAAAAATCTCCAATCCTCGCGATGAAGACCCCGATTACAACTACTACCGCCCCGAAAACTATTTAGACCTTCTGATGCACTATTGCAAAACTTCTGATGACACTCAAACCTCATCGTTACCGGTTACTGTCGGATTGGACGTTTATGCTCTCGGGGTTGTTTTGCTTGAAATTGCGGAATGGCGCACTGTTGAGGAGATGGAATACATGGAAAAACGATCTGGGGAAAGTCTGATGAAGAGTCAGTTAATCTGGAAACATGTTGGGAATTTGGGGGCTCGTGTTGGTAATATCTACCAGGGTGTCGTGGAGAGATGTTTACAAGAGGGCTGCAGCGACTGGAAGGAGAAGTCGGTGGAAGAAGCTATGGCCGTGGCCGTTGCTGTCGTTGAAGAGCTTTCTAAATGTCGCGCGTAGATCATAAGAGGAGATTCGAGATATTATATGACAGCAAGAATTTAGGTTTCCGCCGCAAAACATCCCCGAATTGAAAACCCGATACCGAATGACGTCTGTAATCTGCCTAAGGTCGGATATCGCGGTTAGCTGTCAGATCAGCCAAGTGCATAAGCGAGAAAACTAACTCACATTTGCAATGACAGCTTACAAGATCCAGCGTGTGAGTGGATAGTTGAGTGTGAGTGATAGGATCATTCTGTTGACATTGCGATGACGAGTTTCATCCCTTCCTGCTTGCGTGCTTTTCATTAGGCTGAACCGTTCAGTGGGGTATCAGGCCTTTACCGACACCTTAACCTTCGCACCGGAGGTGTTGCCGGGAAGTATAAGCCCTCAGCCCTAATGTGCTGAACGACGTCTGAGAATCGTGCCCTTGTCTGGCATGGTTTGTCTCGTTCCCAGCCTGCGAAATAAATTTTGGCCAACACGAGCTTGCGAGCGAGGCTAGAAATATGGGCATGAGACAAGTGACAATAACTTGCCATACCTATAATTCTCTGAACGGCTTTATGCAAGCAAATACATGAACCAGGCGTCCCGAGGTTCATGAAAGGCTATTCGGACTAGGCCAGATACTTGAGGCTCTCCAAAGCGGTTAAAGCAAGCCTATTAGTTGGTATATCTACGCTCACTGGGTCTCCACGGAGAGCGAACCAATTTCATTGGTGTAGCGATGCACACGGAAGGGGACCTCGCCCCGCCCCACAGATCGAGGCCCATTTCATCGCAGGGGAAGTCCCAGGGATTCTCCATCCATGTGAACTACCTATGACCTAGCTACTTTGCCGAACTTAGGACTCGGATTAATGAAGGGTGTGGTCCCAGAACTGCGACACCCTATAGGGACGCTTTCGATCCGATTTTTAAATGGTCGGAAGACAGGTTACCATGGTATCAGCAAAAATTTCCACCAAACTTTAAAATCCCAGGCTATTGGCCACTCGCATTACATGAATAACGCCGGTAGACGTATGGAACCGATAAGATGTCCGCTATGCTAACCATCGATCGTGTAACACCAAGACTGGGAATTTTCGCTAGCCTGAGCTGACTCTGGTGTGTCTCAGATTTGGACTACTCTCGGAATAGGTGCTATAGATGGAGAAAAGAGGGGAAGGTAGAGAAAAGAGATGTTGCACATATTAGACCTGTAAGCGGGACTGATGGTAAGGCACAAACGCACCCACTCTCTTGTACATACCTTGCGTCTTTCTCTTTCTCTCTTCTCGGTACCATAGTCTATATACACGGTTCTCCCTATAGCGCAATAAGTGAACTAGCGCGAGCGTTGAGTGATCATTGGTGGTGCTGGGCTTTTAACTTCAAGGTTCCATTAAGTACATCCTAAGTCACTGGTGCATAACTACTCACCCCGCCCCTAGCCTACCATTGCCTCCTGTGAACAAAATAGGTGGGTATGGGTTACAACGTTAATCCACTGGAGCTTGGTATAAGACAAACATCACAACCTCACCTATTCTGTGAACCTGTCATGATCGTGCCTCGGCAGGTTTATGTTAATCAGGGGCTAGAATTCACACCTGGCACGAGGTCAACAGTGTATCTCTCCTCCTCAGCACTAACCCAAACCCTCCAGTGGGCAACGTCGCACCGAATCCCCTATAGCGGTGTAAAGTGGTTAAAATACCATTTCATGACGTCGTACATGGAGTTAGCAGAATTGGGTAAATTCATGTGAACCAACACCCAGTTCCACCAATTCCATGCATGATGTTGTGAGTTTAATGATATTGTAGCATGATGTCATATATAGCTGACAATGTCATCCATGAGCTTGTGGAATTTGGTGCTGGTGCACATGAATAAGGACTTTTGGAACCTGATGCACATTAAATATTGAATTTCCTAAATCATGCATTAAAAATGATTTGCAAAATCTAGTATCTGATGCACACCAAGTTCCAAAATTCCTAATTCATGTGCATAAACACTGAATTCTGCTAGTTGGTACATTGGTACATAATATTGTCAAATAATGTTGACAACTACACGAAATGGTACCACAATGTTGTGGTGCTAAGCTGTTGTGGTGTATAACTACTTATATATGTACTTACATAGTAGGTAAGTACTAAAATTGGGTGTTGGTGCGCATGAAGTTACCCAATTCCATTAATTTCATGCACGACACCGTTGATATGGTATTTTGACCACTTTACCGCACCATACCTTGCGCTCGAAAACCAGCTGTTTCGAGGTGCGAGCTTGCGAGCGACGAGAAATCTGGGAACGAGAGCAACCATACTTCCCCGACACCTAGACAGTTCTGTCTCTCCAAGCTTGGCACAAATATCTGCGTGCCCTATGAGGATCAATGTGCCATGGTCCACAACAACTCAGTGCAACTACATATAAATTACTTGGATTCTTGTGATTCTCGTATTTCTGCGAGTAGTGTTTCACATGGGCGACTTTGGGAGTCACTATCTAGTGTTTCTTATAGCTGGTTGGAAGGGCCGAATCGCAGCCGGAGATGAAGAACTTGGCACACCAGTCACTAGAATTAGACACGGCATGGACAAGATATCTTACGATCGAAAATATACAGTTTCGGGCGGACGACACTATACCTTGATGAGATAAAATCCGTTATTTTCAGCTTCCAGTAGGTATTGTCAACCGGGCTCGATGTATCGGGACGGACTTCATGCTGCGAATGTTTCACATCTCGTAAAAGTTCAAGCCAATCAGAAACGATGGATCCTTCCACTCCCAACTTCAACTCAGCCTATGGGGATGACATCGTTGACAGATTCTTCGTGAGCAGGAAATAGGCAGAGGTACATAGCTTTCAAGTTGACAGGTATAACAGAGAGTGGCCTTCCGCCCTTCGTCCACCACCCCTCACTTTCAACAGGACAGCAACGACCTTCAAAGCACTCGGTAGCCCACTCCTCTTCCCTTTCCCCAGTAAATCAAAAGCTTATTCCACCCGAGCACAGATAATTCACTTCCTCACCACAACCCCAACACCAAAATGCACGCTTCTACCCTTCTCTCCACGGCTACGGCCCTTCTCCTCGCCGCGCTCCCTGCCGCAAACGCCGCTGGTATCATCATGTGCTACAATAGCGACTTTAACGCACCATGCCGAACCAGAAACACCAACAACGGTGGGTGTATCAACGTCGATTCAGACTGGAACGACCACATCTTCTCTGCCAGAGCTAACGGAGGCCATTGCATCAATTGGGAACACGCTGGCTGCTCTGGGGCACAGTACGCGATTATCGATGTTGAGGGGTGGAGGGGGTTACCACAGGGTCACTTGACGACCTCTTTTAGGTGCTATGATTAGGAGATGGGTATATGAGTGTAGTTTTGTTTGTGTCGGCATGTTGGTAATCGTTACGGGTTATGTACGGAGGAATTAATGGGATTGGTCTTTTATGCTGGAGGATAAGCAATATATCTAATGTTCATTGTGTTTGATCAAATATACCTTACATCGATGTTGCGATATTTATCCCAAGTCCCATACCACCCAATTTGATGGTGCTGATGCTGGAGAGGGATCATGGTGTTTTCGATCCCACCTCTTGTGCTTACGACACTGCAGTTTGAAATAGGGAACGGCGTACGCGGTGAGTGATCTCACAGGCGAGCGAATTTTATAATTATTGTATGGGTGTTTTCACCAGTAGTTTGGGTTTTTTTGAACATGAGCTAACCGACCTTCATCCTATAAGACGTAGCCTCGGTCAGACGTTTTTTCCCCGCTGTGCGGAAGCTTCACAGCAACTTGTTGGGTGAGCGTCTAATCAAGACTATACAAGACGACCATTAAGATACCCCGCATCAAGATACCCCCACACCGTTATACAGAGCGGGTACAGGTATATTAGCTCGCCGTAACAACCCCTACAACCAACATGGAATAAGTTGTATGCAATATCACTCGTGGTCAAGGAAAACTTCACAGTAAGTCCAAGTCTCAGAATAACTTTTAGCCATACAAGTTCAAAATTTCTAGCGGCTGAAAAGGACTGAAGCTCACACATACTTCCTCAGCCCTTTGTGTCACCTGAGGCAGAAGCAGCTATATCCCGTATCGCGATCGTTTATGGGTTCTATATAGATAATAGTAAGATGAGCTATGGGGGAGGCGACCTACTCTTGAGGTCGACTGCGTTTGAATAGAACAGTCGTCAAAAACAGCTGTTGGTCTACAGAGTTAGATGAATCTATAGAATTATCTAGTATACACCCTCCAAGATCTAGAACCAGGAAATTCAAGTGGCATATACATAGTTGTTGACACAAGCTAGCTATCCTAGGATGGCAACCCAAGGGATTCTCTGGAATGCACTTGGGGGGAGATTCATGAATTCAATGCTAAAGGCATCTATAGATCAGCTTGTAACTTGAACCCAGGCAGTAAATTTTGCCGCTCCTTGAAGCAGCTGTGCACAGTGACAATTTCACGTGCACATGATACATGTCCGTTGTGACAAACTTATCTTATTTTGTGTTACAGTCCAAGTAACAGGTTGCTTTCGTTCCCAGATTTTCTGCGTCTGTCAAACAGCTGAATTTCAAGCGCAGTAACAGGTAACATTGTATCCATAAAGCATGGTACAGTAAATATATTTTACTTCAATAAATAGTCTACACTCCAACTGCTCTTCTTACACCTTATTGTAATTAGATGAAGGTTGCACATAAGTTCCCGCCCGATGTTGGAGTTACTCGAGGGTTCCATCGTGCCACTGTATTAAGCGCGTTCTATCGAGCTTCTATTTGCGATATAACTGGTATCTATCCTCTGTACTTTCGGGTTAGGGAAATTTGTTGCATGGTTAGCAGTTGAGCCGCCTTCCACAGTGGGTTCTTTGCCATCCTGCTCGGCGTCTGGCGTTTGACCGCACCAATCAAATTCAATGATGGTTGCCGCTAGTTTAGTGCAACAAATTCCTCAAACCCGAGCGTGTAGGGAATAGGCTGACAAGGTCTGTTGGGCTGGTTAAGCGCACCGAAGCGCAACGGCGTTTCCCACTCTTCCCTACATCACTGTGTTGCCGACTATCAATGTGTTGATGATAGCTCCGACCTACAAGTTCTTAGAGTACATTTATATCAACCTCATGGCAATTCATGAAATGCTAATAAGGTACTGCTAGCTGACGCTAGTTGAAATTATCCGTTTGCAATTAAGCTACCAGCGATTGCAAATATGACGAAACAACCAAAGCTTAGCAAGCCTGAATACGTGGCCCAAAGCCCTTCCCGGTCCCAATTCCCTAGCCTCTCACATATTGGAAGCTTATCTCAAACCCTTACACCTCCACCTCTCCAGCAACCTTCTTAACCAGTCCCTCTACCACCTCCTCCCCCTGCTCCCCATCCATAACCCACACAACCCTCCTAAGTAACCCCGCAACCTTCCCATACCCCCCTTCTACCTCCTCCTTCCTTCCCTGCCCCCTCATCTCAACAAATACAACATTAATCTCCTTCCGGATCGCACGGATATCATCCAGCTGCACATCCATGAAGCAGCACTTCTCGATGAGTCTTGCAGCCTCGTAAGCGGCATATCCGCGCTGCTCCCATATCTGGAATTGCGTCTTTGGGGGTGGAGGAGGATTTGGCTGAGGTTTTCCTTCGAGTTTGCGCTGAGATGTTTTTTTAGAGAGTGGAAGGTTTGGGGAAACGGCGCGGGCGCGAGATGCGGCGGTGGGGACGGTGAGACGGTCGAACACGCTCACCGGCCGTGTGGCGATGACTTTGAAGGTGCGGCTTGGAGGGGTGATGGCGCGGTGGGGACGCCGTTGAGGAGACGGGGGAGCGCGTGCGGTTGAGAATGCCGGGCGAGAGCGGGAGCGGGGAGCAGGCTTTGAGGAGGCTGCTGGAATGTCCTGATGAGAGCGTTGGGAACGTATACGGAGTTTCGTGGAGATATCCTGAGTAGGTCGACCCACTGTTGAGCGACCCCTTGGTTCTGGGGGTTTGGGAGCGCTACGTTTGGACTCCGTAGCCTTGGAGTTCTCGATGCGGGTTGTGCTCTTTGCACGGATTGGGAACCGCGGAGGTCCATGGGTCTTTGGCATCGGGGACTGGAGAGTCTTTTGGGAACCCGATGGAAGCGGGAGGATACTGACGTGCTTGCTTTTCCCATGGGTACGGTCATTTGTAGCCGTAGAAGAGTTATTCGTGGTGGCTGGTACGGCAGGGGATGGCGGAACCATGCGAAGGCTCCACTGGCGTCGCCCCGACCTAGGCGGAATCTGTGGGCTGGCGCTTGCTGACCGAATGCTAGCTTTTAAAGTTCTGGTTGTGTGTATTCCCTCGTCGAGCCGGGTTGGGGAGGGTGTAGTAATGCGGAAGGTAGGACTGTTGAGAGCCTTTTGGGCGGTACCATAGCCTTCCTTAGAGACCGTCATGGAAGAGTCGTGAGCTCTAAAGGGTGATTTGAGGGGGAACTCAAGATCCCCAGGCTTCAGTGGCGCTGCAGTTATCCCCTCATGAGGAGGAGGTGTCTCTTGAAGAAGTCCTCCCACCGATGAACCATCATGCTCGATGGTTTCCTCCACAGACTTTAGAGACCCGAGCTCTTCCAAAGCCTGCCCCTCAACTACAATATCTCTCCTCTGCCCCATCACAGCTGGGACCGACTTTGACCGCCTCCTTAGATCCCTAAAAACAGGACTTTCCGGACCTCTGCGCCTACGTGGAGAAGGCTCGGTCACCTGCACATTCTCCTCACCCACGAAGTGTTTATCCTGTCTGTTTGAGGGTATGGTATACTCTCTCCAGCTCTCCTTACGGAGACCTGCACCAGGGCGACCTCGTTCGATGTCAGGCGGTGGCCAGTGGAGCTTGACATTTCCTAGTGTTTTGACGAGATGCGAGAGGGAGAAGTCGAGCTCAGGACTGGCTTCCTTCGTATTCATGAAGGGTGCGTGAGTGCTGCGAGGCGATGGTATCCTGCTAAGACTCTTGGGTGTGCGTGGTCTTGATTCTGGAAGACAAGTGTCGGTGCGGCTTGGAGTGTGATGGGATGAGGGAGAGGAGAGGGGGTGGCGTGGCATTGTCGGTGGTATGTATTGGCGGTAGAGGAGAAGATTCGGAGCGGTGATGGGGCTTTATATAGCATAAATGGTCAGGATGACTCCCTTGAGCCTGTACGAGTACTTTTCCTTCTTGTGAGCTTCTGTAGGATCTTCTCCTTTATGGAAGCGATGAAACGTGTAAACAAAGCAAAGGCTTCACCGGACCTAACCCTACAAAAGGCGACGAAGGAATCTTGCCCTTGTGGATCGAGAATATGTATGTTCACCCCTCTTCTGGTCCGTCACGACTAGTATTTAGTGCTCTTGAAACAGTAGTTTCCTTTCCTCTCCTCTCTCTAAGGCGCGGGAGGACAGTGTCCACCATCTACATAAGTACACAAAGTACTAGATGGGTTAAACCACTGTACCTTTCCTAACAACAAAACACTCCTTCACGACCACCTTTCCAAGTGTGCCACACTTCCAGACTAATCTTTCCAATATTTAAACCACCATGCATCCCACCATTCCCCTCAACCTGGAATCAGAATCCCACGCTACGACTGGTACCACGTCGTCCCTCGAAATATCCCACACCTCTACAGCCGTCAACATCAACATGGAGTCAACAAAGCTCTGTCGTCACTGGACCAACCGCTTCGACATTGGGTCTGTCAATTTCCCGCCATGTGAGCTTTGTATCCACGGGGACAGGGACACGGACATTGAGGTTAGCTACTGTATTGTTTCCAGCTACAAAGCCGGACTGATGTGATAAGCAGGAAGAAGCAGAGGGGGTCAATGAGGGCCCACCTACGATCATGCTCAAAGAAGGGATTGTAGTCAAGGAGGGTATCTTGGTTAAAGAGAGTGTCTTAGTCAAAGAAGGGTTTAATCCAATCGAGATTAAGGAAGCGGTAAACCCTGTCCCTCATCCAGCATCCAGTCTTTCTTCTCCGCTGCTGACTGAGAAGAACGAATCCATGAACTCCGAACTTATGAACCTCGAGCCCACCAGCCCCTCAGATGCCGCCAACATAACCCCTCCAGCCACCGTCCACCTACCAGAAATGGGAGTCTTCGAAGTCCCCACACCTCCCAAGATCGCCGCTCAAAGAGCCATCAGACGATACCACCAGGCGAGCACTACATTCCCAGACATCCTATCAAACTCCAGCACTCTCCTGGTGCACACTTGGGACACTTCCTCTCCGCCGCTGCATTTGCACGCCTCCATGTTTCACTACTACCTACTTAAGCTCGAAATCGTCAACGACACCGTCATATTCCCCACCGCGTGTTTCGAGGCCGCCGGACTTCTGCTTCGATACTTCTACAACATCGGTGTTGTGGAGAAGGAGGTCATAGATGCTGCCCCGCTGTTCGTGTTGATGGAACTTGCGGTTCTTGCTGGGAGACTGAAGACAGTGCAACTGTTGAAGTCATTGCTTCCCGTGCTGACGCAGAGGGTGAAAACCGCGGGGGTGGAGGAGTTGGCGAAGTACACCCGGACGAAGCTGGAGTTCGATGCTGATATGGCTAAGGAAGGGATTTCGGGGAATAGATTCCCCGGGACCGTGGAGTGCTGGTTGGCAAATGGTTAGTGCGCTGTTGTTACAAGAGGGGAAGAGTATTAGCTAACGATATGTAGAGGGGAGACTGAGGATGGCTGTTATGGCTAATAAGGGCGAGGAATACCTACTAGAAGTGATGAAAGAGCATCCAAAGTTTGCGCTTGAACTGCTGGATGGGTTCTTGTCGATGAAACCGAGCAGGAAAAGGAAGAAGAGGGTTTCGTTTGTTTGAGAACAGCATACACCCACTATACAGTATGTACGACCACCGAATAGATATCCTGGGAACGGATCGATGTGTATGGTTACTCGGGATACAGGGTTTATGAGTCTCACTCTTTCTTTCCTTGTTGCTATAGGGCTTTTCAACATAGTTCTTCCAAGTTTTTGCTAAAGTGTTTTTCAGCATAGTGTACTTAGTAGCATTCACGTTCAAGCGATATCTAATATTACGCTCTCATGCATGTTACCTCACGCGAACAGGGCCAATGGAAACTCCCCAGCGATCCGATCTACATCTATACTCAAAGCATCACTACTTCTAAAAAGATCCCAACGATGAGCAAAGAATACCTTGGTTCCTTGTAGAGTATAAGTAGCAGTGATAGATGAAAACCAGAAACTACAGAACTAATCATATCATTGTACATATTCGGACTGTATACTATATAGAGAGGGTGGTTAACATGATGGTGTGTGTGGGTTAGGGTTCTACTTATTCAAGCCAGTGAACACCAGGCTGAAACAATATTGTAGTGTAAAAAGCAAGACCCCAAATGCCACCTAACGGTCCCTCTCAACTGTCAAGCTGCTGGCTTTTGCAATCAATCGTCATGGATGCAATTCGAGGAAATTTGAATATCAAGAGGCTCGAATCAATCGCCTGCAAATCAATCCGGCATGGCAGGTGAGTGATCGTCTATGGTTGACTACACTGGTACTAAGCAATAGTGCCACATTGGAATACTTCCCGTAGAGTCTGGAGGCCCTCCAGATAACGGTCTGAAGCTCGGTCACAGCCTCAGGTGTCAGAATTCGAGCTCCAGATCTAGATTCTGGAGGAGGGGTCACCCCCCTCCATATTTACCACAGCTCCAGATGTCAGTCTCAAATTTTAGTCTCACGCCAATTTGACACAATCAAAGGACTTAGCGAGCTAAAGAGGCATAGTCCCACTATAAACTGCACTAACTCCAAGCCGTCCCCTCTTGGTGTATAAAATCTAGGACTATGACTAAGATTAAGCTGAGAATCGGTGTGGTTCCACAGCTTAGGACCAGCCTCCAGATTTTTAAAACTTCGACTATGACTCGGTCTCAGACTCTACGGGAAGTATTCCATTTCTCGCTATTACTCCAAGTAGGCACTTACGCCATTCAGGATCTTTATAGGAAACTGTGGCTAATCAACAACCATCACATATACATACACATGTAGTAGCATCCTTCAACTATCACCAAGCAAATCAAACTTTTGAGTATGCCATCTACACCCTCTCACCCTTCCCCTTCCCAAACTCCGTCCACAACCCTCTAACCACCGCCCGTCCTTCACCACTCATACGCCCCGTAACCCTCCTCACGCCCTCTCTCCCCAGCACCTCAAGCACCTTCTCGACCCCGCCCGCAACCTCCCTCCTCACCTCACCATCCATCCGTTCCTCCAAAACCCGCTTCACAAAACACTCCAACACCGGACCCACAAATTTACCCACCAGCTTCCGCTCCTTACTCCTCTCTGAGTCCGTTAGTTCGCTTCTACGCCTCCTCACCGTCGAAACGGGGGGATCACAGAACGTCTGCAGCACCCGCGCGAACGCGCGCGCCGAGAGGAGGGACACCGGCGAGTTGTGAGGAGGAAGTAGCCACGGTGGGTGGGTTTCGCGCTCTGTTTTCCGGCGGGAGAGTTTAGGGGTGAAGAGGATAGTGAGGAGCTGTTGGAGAAGCGATATGACTAGGTGGTAGCGGCCGCGGATGCGGTGGCGGTGGAGTGCAAGGATGGAGGTAATTATGGAGGTGAGGGAGACGTAGAGGGTGTCGGTGTTTTCTGATGTAAGGGTGGGGCCTCGGGCAGAGGCGGATATAGTGAGGGATGAGATTGTGGTGTCGAGATTGAACTGGATTATTGTCCAGGGGTGGGAGCGGAGGAGGGTGTTGATGCTGTCTGTAATTGCAAGAAAGGCGATGGGGGAAGGAGAGGAGGGGAGTGCGAGGAGGAGTTGGGAGTGGAGGTATGAGAAGGTGTCAATTGAGGTGGAGAGTTCCTCTGGTGTATCTGGTTCTAGAAGGGGGTTAGAATGGAGCTAGAGGAGGAAGGAGTAAACGTACTCTTAATGGAATTGATTAGAAGCTTAGCGAGTGACCATAGGTGATTGCTGACTTCGGAGGAGAGGCTGGCGCCTACCACTCTTCGAGTAATTTCGCGGTGGGCGGAGACGTCAAGTCGGTCTATTGTGGACTTGTAGTGTTGCAAGATATCTGGGTCTCGCTTGCCAAGTAAACGATCTGATGCAACCACCGCGAACGCGGTCACGTTCATCACATCGTCTACATTCTCTGCAACGGAGCACACCAGACCAACGGCTTCCACGACATAGTCAGCATCTTCCTTGCCATTGCTCCACCCCTTTGTAATTTGCCCCACGACTTCAACAACCAATTTTTCAGCAGCAGTCCGATCGTCCCTCTCGACCTCCCACACATCTCTCCAATACTTCAAGATCTCTGCTTCCAGCTTCCGGGAATCTAATACTTTCGTCAATTGCTCCAAGAACTTCTTCCTCATCTTGTCGAGGTTAGCGTAGTTCTCGTCCGTCCTGAACTTCCAGAACTCGGTGATAACAACCCAGCTCATTTCAAACTCGCCTGCGGTAAGGCCATTCCCCTTCGTGGCGCTTTCGATGGTGGAGCAGGTCATTTGTAGGAGAGCTGTGAGGAAATCCCTTGTTTTCTCTTGGTCGCGGTTGACGAACGCGTGTGACAGAAGTCGTCGGAAGATCGGTGCCGCCCCCGGATGCACGAACAATTTTTTAATGGCTTGACAATCTGTTGTCATGAAGGAGCCTGCATTGCCGACTTTCCAGAGCTTGTACATAAGAGGCCGGACGAGGGAACATCCAGCTATATCAAAAAGTAAACATGTATCCAAGACCTTTTCTCTCGCGGTACGTTTTAATGCTTCTAGGGGAAACTGAAGCAGACACGATACAATAAAGTCGTATTTGGATTCATTTTCAGGTGTCATGCTAGGCGGGTTGGAAATTGCTGTCAACATATCTTCTGCAGCTGTAGAAAATGGAGAGAGGCTTGTAACGAGGCCAGATAATATTGTGTCTGTATTCTGTCATTAAAGGATTTCGAGTTGACGGAAGCTAAGACGCCAATACCTTTGACTGCAGGATACTCATATATTTCTGGCTTCCCCACCATTGCCTGACAAATCTGCCTGGCGTTTACCGTGCTAGCTGAAGAATCCTGGGTAACCAATGCTGCCTGGAATAAGCTATCCACGAATTTGTTTCTATGGTTCCGATCAATCTCCTCCAAAACTGATAGATATCCTCCTGTAACTGCCATCGCCACAGCAAGGCCAAAATTCTGATCATCCACTGTTGCGATCGTTCCATCCCAACTCTGGAGCTTCTCCAAAGCTTCGGCCGCCATGTCTACGACCATATTCACGCCCTCGAGGGCGTCCTCGTCGTCTGTTCTGTCCAAAACCCGCATCAAAACTTCAGACGCAAAAACGGCCTCTTTCCACCGGTTATCCGCTCTAAGGAGCCACACAGCATCTTCAATTGCTGGGACTAATAGTTCCGGTTTGATGTCGCCTATTCGGACAAGTAACCTCCAAGCTCTCCATTCTGCAGCGTCTTTTCGTGCCGCCTCCACAACCGCCTCCAAAACACCGGTGGCTAGGAGTTGGGTTTCGGTATCTTCCCTTCGAAGACCCCGAAGAACTGCGTCAAGGATGACCCATTGTTGTTCTTCCCTAAGACGGTTGACGGTTTTGAGAATTTGCGGCGAGGTGAGAGAGCTTTCTACTTTTGCCGCAAACACTCTGGCTAGAGCGTCACCTCTCCAAACATCTTCTTCGCTTCCAGATTTCAGCCGCTTCGTCCACTGGTCAACGAACTTCAAAATATCGCGAGCCTTCACAAAGCCGTCAACAACTAGCTCAAGCACATTGCTGACCAGCTCCGAAGGCGTTGCCCTCGACAGAGCGGAGAACAAGTCGGAGGTAAGACTGGCAACTGAAGGGTGAAGAAAGGAGTCAAAATCGATGGTCAGGATTTCCCTAATCAGTAACCACCGGACCTGGTTTGGATCCTGTGACGTGAGGTTGGCGAATTTTGTAATGATTCGGGAAAGGGTAGTTGATGGCAATGCAGTTCCAGTTTTGGTGAGCACCTGGAGAAGTAAAGCAACGATATCTCCACCTGCTGCAGATACACCTAGCACCTCAGATCTAAGGTCAAGGATAGGGGAAACGCTCAACAGGGCAGTGAATAATATATTAACAACCGACATATCTGCCTTACAGCGCTTTGTGGATTGTGAGTCAATTGAAATCCGGAATAGTAGGGGTAGATACGGAATGTTGACTAGTTCTGAGGTTCCAGACATAGAGGTATCTTCTTCCCTAAGAGGTGCGAGTAGGGGAATAAGGTCCTGTGTGGATGGCTCTGCGGCAGCCTGTTTCTGGGTAGAAGTGGTAGGATATAGTATCTCGGGAGAAAAGACGTATTCCGCAATCATGCTCTCGAGAACCTTCTTCAAGGCACTATCTGCATTGGGGTCCATCAATAATGTGGTGGCAGGTCGCAGACATTTCTCCGACCAAATCGTCGATATCTATCAAGGTCAACCAACCTTCGCTCCCCTAAATCTTAATGACGAACGTACCTTCTTCGAGTCTGCATTGCCCCAAATACTCCCCTTCCACAGATCGACCACCGCATCAATCCAAGGCTGTTCCACCCGTACCTCGCGGCCCAAAAGTATCCCATAAACCTCCAGAAAGGTGCCTAAGATACCCGCACACACCTCCGGCGTGGACCTCATGGAAGCAGTAATGGAGGCCTCACTCCGCGCAATTCCCCGTAGCAGCACCAACACCGCCGCCATTCCATCCAACAATTCCGAAACCTCCTCCGTAGTTTCACCTGTCATCTCCTTGGCCTCTCCCATCATTTTTGCCACCAGCGGAACAATCCCATGCCTCGTTAATGTCCCCGCCACAACAACGGGCTCAACTGCTTGCAACAGCTCCCTCAAAAAGTCCCAACACTCTTTCGCCGTTCGTGCCTGACGGCCGGACTCGCCTTCATCTTCTTTCAAGCGCTGCACAAGCCATTCCAGCAGCCATTCATTACGTCGCGGGAAGAAGATATTGATGGACAATGTGTAGAGGTCGCGCGCTGTCGAGAGGAGGGAAAGGAGAGGCACATCCCGAGAGCGAAGGTGTTTGGTTAATGAGGTGGTTTTCTGAAGGGGTAGGCTCTATGGAGGTTAGCTATCTAAATGGACAGGTCAGTGATAGGGTTGCTCACAGGATCAAACATCGTACTATCGATGTGTGTACCGTTGAAGAGTGGCTCCTGTGTTGAGTAGAGTTTTGCGACTGGTTCTAAGAATTTTGAGCCGCGTTCGGAACCTGCCGATATCTAAACTTAGTGAAGCACGTGATTCGTCTGACTTTAGTGCATCACCTCTACGGTAGGGTGAGCAAATTATCCTTAGAATTGAGTCTCACGAAACGAAAATCTATTCATGCCAAAATGTTGGAGTTGAGATTCGAGCTTCACAGCTTGTCACTCAGTTGCTCAGCCTTACTATGAACGATGTGGCAATAAGGCCGCCTCATCTGCCGCACCGCCTCGCAACGTCACCATGTTTGATAAACTCCTCGTATGCACTCCCTGTTGATCCTGTGGGAGGTGTCTCGCTGCACAGCCTTGATAAACAATCTATCATTGGCCAGTCTCAGCGGTCGTTTGTACATGTGCGTTTGTTTCCTGCATCTGCATACCCAAATTGAACTCTGTTCATTCCCCGCCACAGCATTTCAACATATTTCTTGGTTAAGGAGTCACGCCGATAGTGGATATATGAAAACCCGCCTTGCTTATCACCGGTGCTGAACGGAATACCGTTGCTGAAGTTTCCAAAACAACGAGGCTGGGAAGCAAGGCACAGTACAGACGACGATATCCCGTTCGTTTAGCCACGGTAGGACTAAAGTTCTCCACTCCCAACGCACCTCAGATCCTTGGTGCAGTCAATTCAGGAGTCAAGGATTCTTTTGATGCATATGTAGTCGATTCGGTTTCCACCCCGGTGCAAGGCCCATGGACTGGGAACAGGCCCTAATAGCTATATGTAGTGGACCTGAAAGGCCCCAAATTGATCTTTACATGCAACAAGTCGAACCACGTTCCGTCCTATCAATATTCACACATTGTGAAAAGCAAGGTTCGTCATTATGGGTTAGTTAACCCCGACAAGGCTTACATCATTTATCCACTGCCTAAGTACTTAGATCTTTATTGTATGCTACCGCGCGGGATCTGCTACCTTAGGTCAACGGCCCGACAGCAATGCACTCTCCCACGTCGGCTGGCCAAGCATGACGTTCAGAGCAGACAGTTCAGTGGCATCGTTACGTTGCGTTCACTGCTTCGCCACACCTGGCTCGTGTTTCATGCCCTAAGTCTTTATTATCTCAAGTCCTGTGTCTCATACTCTGCGACAGCTGTCTGGATTGTTCTACCCGAAAATGACACCGACCGCCTTGCGTGTGCGTATCTGTGGGGCGTACTGTATTGAGATGGTTGTCTGGGGATATCAACTTCCGGATCTTCGAGTCGACCGCACTGAAGCGGAAAGAACACGCAAAGAAGTCGCGTGGGATTCAATGAATAGCAAGACGTGTTGCTCGGGAAAGAGTCACCCAATCAAAACAGATGTGTTTTTTTTTCCTATGGGTACATACCAGCACATATATCCAACAACCAGATATTGCCAGTCGCCCCGGTGTAGTAGCTGCCGATGACCATCCACTTACTCTGCCGGTTTCTGCTACCAAATTTGACCCCGCATGCTTTGGATGTACAATCCTCTCTGAGAAGTGAGGCCCTGATTCTCGTTTAGCGAATAGGTACGACACGAATAAATGTTGCTATAATGACCGAGAACAAGGGGCCGGCGACACGTCGTCGCACATCAATCGGGTCGGCTGGAGCAGCCGTAGGTGGACACAGGCGGACATCGGCAGACGACATCTGCATTTGCATGCACTGTAACATCTAGATTGCCCAATACTGTATGAAAGAATTACAACCCTAACCCTATGCTGGAAACTCGTTTGCACCGCTGGAGGAATAGCTTTACTGTTAGCCTATGCCTCGTATCTTGTAGGCCATCCTCCCACGTTTTGCTCTTGGCGGCTGCATCGAGTATGTATCTCGATCTTCCCGAAGGGATTTATTGATTGGTAAACTCTTGGTTAAGCATAGGTTAAAGCATAGGTTAGTATTGTCCGTTCTAAAGGACAGGCTGGCGGCTCTTGAAGGACTGGCATTTTTTTCACTTTCGATTCGATATTCTGTCGTTCAGATCCCATCTAAAATGTTCCGGATGGGGAGAGGACAACATCACTGGCCGACGTTCCTTTCGCTGCTGAAAATGCGTGCATTGCATACCGATTTTGCATGCGGCAACTAGCTACTCCAATTAGAAATTTTTGGTAGGTGTTACTCTAGGGCACACTGAGATTTTCTTTTGTCTATGCTTTTCCGAAGCGGCGTCCGGTTTTCCCCTCCAGGGCATTATTATGCATCTTCATGGGTTCCATGGGATGTACGAAACCAAAACCAGCTACTGTATGCGGAAAGGCCAGGCTCGAGATTTCTAATGTCGAGAGCATATGTAATGTACGTACCTACATCTGTCGATGTTCGATCATCAGAATGATGTCGTGCATTAATGATGCATATCGGAAATTGTGTACCCACAAATAGCTGTGACAAGTCTGGGGAGCCGCGACTAGAGAAACCTCTTCCTCAAAGCCTGGAGCGCGTAACGCGCGGCTCACCGCCAGGAGGGTCGCATCAATAAATATGCAGCTGGTGCGAAGCGAAATGGCCGTGATTCCCATGGTTTTAATGCAAAGGCGCATTCCGCCACATCCCGTTGTTTCATGTTTCACCCATCGGTGTTGTTTATCAGCAATGCCTATTCTTAGGGCATCGGGGCGTTCTCAATGGCCAGATAGACGCGCTGTCAGGCCGTTTCGTGGGTCACGTTGAAACGCCCCCGCTAACTTCAAATGTTTCCTCGGGGGTCCGGAATTCTAATAATGTTCTCCTACATTGCCGCGGAAGGGACTGAATTGCGAACCAAAATATCCGCCGCCACTCTTAAATATGGTTTGGCCTTGTGAAGTGTACTAAATCCGGTAGCACGATCACACTTTGGCAGTTTCAGCAGTCTTACCCAAATAACAGAAACGCACTAAACTTCTGCACCAGCCACACCCCTTCAATATGATGTACATACGGGTCATGCAGCCCAGCGGCTGCAACGAGCATCTAGAGAGTCCATGGGGGGGAATGTTTACGAATAAGTAGAGAAAATACATCAAACCGGGCGTGTTCTACCCACAGCTCACGGATTGTGTGAGACACATTGAAGGTGCCGCCGCACGTATCCAGCCGCACTGAATTGCACTAAACAGATCGCCAGAGCCTTCGGTCAATTCACTGGACTCGCTCAACCTGCATAATTTGAGGGTTTATGTATGCAAACCGCATGATGCATGCGGAACCGAAACACCGCGCTGGCTAGAGAACAAAGAAAAATATATATATTTTTTTTTCTTGCTCTTCAACAGGAAAGAGAGACACTGTGTGCACACTCCAGCCTCGATCCTGTACATGGGCTGCAAGTCATATTCTGCCAGATCTTGGGAGCTGCGAATCAAACACCCACGATTTTGAGATTTTATAAGTTCGGTCCGCATATTACCTGCATCGGCCAGTGGTGAGGGGAAAAAGAGGGGACGCTCATTTGTTTAGGTTGGTTTTTCCTGATTTCCGCTGTTCCAGGTCACGTATTTAATGGACATACATCAGACATACAGCACGCCAGACATTCAGACATGCCTTAAAGCAGGCATGGGGTAATGTACATTTATTAATGTCTGCATCAAAGCAGGCTGTCACGATCCAAGTGGGTTCTTTTTTGGATCTTGGTTATTCAATCCTGAAACAGTTGACACGCACCGCTTCAATTCGGCTGCTGTGCGCTGACCGCATGCATAACTTTATGCCCTCTCTCACACGATACACCCGGCTTGACCTTTTTCTTTCGCGTTTCACTCACTCACACACTTTCTGCCATACCGCCACCCCATCCATTCTTAAATCCATTCTTAACACAGGGGTTGTTGTTGCTGTCGTGTGTTGTGTTGAGGTGCGTGTGTCTCTGTCTGTAGGTCAAAAAAAGACTGGAAACGCTTCGCTTCCGCCATGGCGTTCTAGTACATCTTTCTTAGCAGGGTGCGAAAAAAGCAACGCAATTAGAACCTGGTATCTAACAGATCTGAAGAATGGTGAGCAAGTCAGTTGAACATGACAGGCATTATTCGAGAAAATAAATTACCCGTGCGCTACTTGATGCATAGAATATGGTCGATCCCGCCCGCCACGGTACTTAAAGTCCCCCGCTTCGCCACGGATCAGCCCCCCTGGATTGTTTTTCTGACCGACTGGCTGACTGACTGCTACTTCCCCATATTGCTGGATCCTCAGCAGTCAATTATCCATATTTTACCCCACTGACTGCCAACTCATCATCGTCACCATCTGTCAGCCTTGCTTGCTTGCTAGCTCTAACCCATAACCTGCTCAGCCCGTTGCTAGCTTCAATCTCAGACTATCATAACAAACGGAGGCCCGAAAAATATACGTACTACAGCATACATACTTCATACATACAGAGATCAGTCCGCCGATTTTTCGATATCACAACCATGGCCGAAACAAAGTCAGCTACCACCGCCATCAAGGCTGAGAAGGAAGAGTACAACGACTCCAATACAACTCGCGAAAGTTCAGATCTCAATTCCCCTCCAGGTGATGGGTCGGGTCAACAGAGGAAGCGGAAATACGAGGAAGCCACTGAGGAAGAGAAGCAAGCTCTCAATACATATCACCTATCAAATCCTCATCTCAAACAGGTAAATAAAAATTTGATCTACCCATTCGTACCTGCTTGAACGAATCCGTGCCCTTACTTTTCCTGCCCCACCCAATACTCCCACCACTCCTCACCCCCCCGCATTCCACATGAACAAAATATTTACACAACGGAATTTGTAGAGAGAACTCGCGGAATGGTTCAAGACACAATACGGAAAGTCCATCAATCAATCGACCGTATCTCGAAACCTCAAGAAATTCAAGGCATCGCCGCCTCCACCCAACAAGCCACGGGGCTCTCGTCCCCCACAATCTACTCCCACAAGGCGAGATCGCAAACCCACCACCTTGTCACAAAAGAAGACCCAAATCACCAAACCGCAACCACCTCTCACACCATCAGCCGTGTCTCTACCCCCAACCCCGCCTCCACGGGATAACAAGACATCATCACACATCGACAGTCAAATATACGAATTCTATATCAACTATCGGAAGCTCAACCCGGAGGCTTCAGTTGCCGAATGTGACAAACAGATCAAGGCCGAGGCGCAAAGGTTGATAGCTGATGTCCGGCCACCTCCACCACCAGAAAAGATCGACGAACAAATTATTGACGATGCCTGGGTTGCGAACTGGAAGCGGAATTTTGCTTCGGCAACACCCAATGATTGCTTTGGAGCCCCATCATCTGGCTCACCTAATTTACCGCTTCCAGAACCAGATAGGACTCGGTCCGAAGAAACGGAGCCAAGATCCCCGGTGTCGACCGTATCCTCTATTGAACGCAGGTCATCATTTGAGCAGCCGCCGATGAAGACTTCGCTTGCGGACTCGGCAGGCGGCATGCAGCAACTACCCAAATCGACACAACTCACCAACGGTACTCACGACAATGAGTCGCAAAGGAGGGAAATCGAAAATTTGAAAAAGGATATCGCGAAGCGGGATCGGAGGATCGAGCATGAGCAAAGAAAGAAGGAGTCATCACTGAGGAGGCTGGAGAAACTAGAGGGAGCGCAAAAGACCGGCGGTGTACAATAAATCCTTACATTGAATCGAGTGGGACTTGGGGGAGAGGCAGCGGAGTTTGAGTGTGTTTGCTTCTGATAATCTTTGGTCTTTATTGTTTAAGTTTTGTTGTTTCCTTGCGTTTCTGGGGCTCTGAATGGATTTATGGGACGGGGAACTAGGGATCGGGGACGGGGGATGAGGGGGGGAGGTGTTTGATAGAATCTTTTGGCATCTATGGTCCGTACTTGTGTGTGTTTTTTATTGGTCTTTTTGGAATTGGCATTTTAACTTTTGGGTCTTTATTTTATTCTTCTTTTGCTTTGCACCACGGGGTTATGGGGGTTTACGGATGATGTCACGAGTTATGAAATAACGTCTTTTCTTCCATTGAGTTTATCTGTCTATAAAGATACTTCTTCTTCATGGTATCTATCGATATTATTTCTGGTTCTGCTTTAGAAGTACTATAGGTAGAGGACTTGCAGTATCTAGAGCGAACGAACAACATCAAATACTTCCGTCAGAAGTACTTATGTTTTGCTTTTGCAGAAAGTCTAGTCCATGAGATGATAAAAGATATTCCAGAACTGTGCAAATTCGTCAGCGAGAATCCGTGATTTAATATGGGGTCTATATACTGGTAACAAGTTTAATGTAACATGGATAGCCCTATGTCAGTTTCGGAACACGGATGTATGTACCCCCTCCCCCTTCTCCCCTTCTTATATATCACGGGTAGCCGAGTCGTCTCGCGTCTGACATTTCGCGAAAGAGAAGGATGGATTTGTAATTCGTTGACGAGCGATCGCGAGGGTTAGGTTTCGGCGGCACGATAACGATCCCCTGGCGACGCCTTACTTATGGGCCGACCTTCGAGAAGAAACACGGATGTCGACGGATCGTTGAAGCGAAGTGAATAGTTGTAGCGATTAATGGTGGTGGGGCGGTCGGTCGGAGGCGACTGAAACGAAATGTAGATCTGATCTAGGGTTCGCGCGCCCCACGATTTGCAGGGTGGGGCTTAATCATAGATTCTGTCTGGGTCACTCGGCCTGGGAGATATATATATTTTTCTTTTTTTTTTTTTTTTACTTTTCCGTTCTTTATGACGTGATGAGGAAGTGAAACTGCCGCTTGGTGATTGGTACTGCGCCGATGGGATTATTGGTGGGGTAGTGAGTACCCGTGTGGTTGGTGGTTTCAGGCTCATCTGACTTCCTCTCACTCGCCGCATGGGCTCCAGAGGATACGGCGTCACTTGTGACTGACCGAACCTCGGTACCCTGGTTTTTGGGCCCAGTAAGCTTGCCATATCCTGTATTTAGCTATATACTAGACGTGAAACTCAGACCGGAGGAAGGTGAGATCTGTATTGTAGTAATGATAAGATACAGACGATTCACGGTGCTACTCCCCTAAGCTTATATCTAAGAACAGTATTGCATAAGAACCCACGTTACCAATTATACGAACGTACATCACTAGAGATATGACAACCGCATCCAGTACTAAATCATGATTGACCTCTAGCTATCTCCTCGCCCAGTTCATTTGCGACAGCTTTCCGCAACGAGTTTTTCATAATAGTGTACTATTTATTTACGGCTATTACTCAGGATGACCCTGGAGAACGCTGAATTATACAGAATAACTGTTTTTAGTTAACCGGTTTCCACGCCTCCTTATCTAATATTATGCGACTAAAGTTCGGACAGCCATACATTCTCCTTAGGTTCAGGATGGGTGACTCAGAAGTTCAATAGTCGGGTGTGTACTGTACAAACGTTATAGTTCATCGGCTGCCCTGGTACGCAGATGGGAGGTGTCATTTGAAGCTAGTTCGTTAACCAGGAGGTTCGCTCAGAGCCCGGTCCCCCAGTCTCCTCCGCTCGCTTGCACGTCTATCCTTCCGCTGGAAGCAGCAGATCGTGACAGCAACGGGAGTTTCAGAGTGCAATGTTTGGTGCCGATCGCCCTTACCGATGTCCGTACATATTATATACTACTTACCGTTCGAACTATGTGCCATTCGCTCCCAAAAAGTCGCCATTTGGTATTCGTTCGAACATAAGATCTGTCCTTTTTAGACGGCAGTTCGCTATCCACCTGTCGGCACAGTATTTGATGCATCTACAAATCTAATAGGTACTTCAGAGCATGGGAGAGCGATTATGGAGTATTGTTAAATTACTCACGTGGGGCTTCAATTAGTTCGCAAGTTTTCGTTGATCATATCATACCATCCCTTTCCAACCCAGAGTAAAGACCTTGAACCCGCCATGTTTCCATTTCCCCTCCATCAGTGAGTGTTGCCCTAATCTTGCAGCAACTTAACACGTTTTAATCTCTCCAACCTTCAACTTCACATCCACACACTCCTTTCCCAATGCTCCCTTCGCCCCCTCTCTAACACCATCCCAATAGATCCTCCAACTACCCCCCATAACACTTTCGGGCACAGGACATGCCTTCCACCTACCCTCGGACCCGGCACCAGCACCCCTATCCAGCAGAAACAAACCATCGGAAACCCCAAACCCCATAGTCTGTGCCCCAACGGGGATAAATACCGAGTGCGGGCTCGTGAACCCAATTGGCTTGCTCTGGTTTGCAAACACGTAGAAGGTTCTCCAGCCGGTTGGAGAGGCGTGGATAGAGGTGAAGGTGTTCTCGAGGCCAGCGGTGACTATGGAAGGTTAGAAGTGACCAAGAGGGGGGATGGGGATGACGAACGCTGGAGAGGCTCGGAGAATATGCTGTATTTGATGTCTCCGATGTAGGCAGAACCTGTGGTTAGATTTAGTGCAAAGAGGAGTGAGTGGTGATGAGGTTGGCTTACCATTGGCATACATCAGGTTGTTCCAAATGAGGCCTGGGAGACCGGCAGTTGAGCTGAGGAGGTCGAATTGCTCGGGGAGGGGGTCACGGCGGTGGATACTGGCTGCAGAGACGAGGATGGCAGAGAGTAGAGCTATGAAGATAAAAGTGGGCTTCATGGTAATGATTGTGATGGTGATAACTATGGCGGTAACGACTGTGGTATCCTGTATTGTGATATAAAGGAGTGAAAAAAGAAACGAGGAGTGTTTAAAGAAGAGGAGGTATAGACTGAATAATAAGGAGGTACTTAAGTACTTAAGTTGCATGCTCAGGGCAAAACAATAGGGCATGCTGGCAACAGCACAAAAGCATACTCTCGATTTATGAGGTATGCATCCGGAGGTCCATCTCCTGCACAGATCAGACTTCACTATCATCTTCACACAATCAACGGCTTAAGTCTTAAGCAGAGTGAGTTCCGATGACTTGCCGAACCGCGGCATCACTCTTCCATATCGAGTGTGTAGAGTACCCAATTCTTAATCCCGTCTAAAATTTTGCTATACACACGCCCTTCCTATTCCCGCTCGCTCCCCCACCACCAATGGGTATAATACCCCCCTAAAACCTCCAGACAAGAGAATTTTTCTACGGTCTCTGCAGTCTCTCACCAACTGCCTTTGTAACACCTCCAGCCGCACCCTTAAATTCCCGATCACACTCTGCGTACCCCCTTCCTGCTCCGAATCCGAGGCCGATAGTGGCAGGCCAAGCACGACGCTTGAAAAGAAGGACCGAGAAGACGATTCCGAAGCCGGCACCGAGCGCCGACTTGACGATGAGGTTGGAGAGGCACTGGTCCCACTGTTTCTCTAGGTCAGTGTTATATTAGAGACAGAGGGGAGTGGGTGGTGCCTTCTCGCTGAGGAGGTCCTCGGAGGCGGGACGCTGTGTCTTTTGCTGGATGATCTCGGATGTGGTTGCGGTCATAGTGTCTACTCGGGTTGGCGATTGGTTCTGTAACAGGGGCTGGGCTGCTATGATTGACTGACTGGCTGACTTGAGATGCGGTGGGAAGGTGCGGGTTGTGGTTGTGAGGTTGAAAGTTCGGGTGTGGGAACTAGGTTGTGGTTCTTCGCGATGATACAGCCAAGCCGGTTGGACTATGCTCGAGCCGCTAGCAGGGATTTTAAGATAGATCCCGACTCATGATCATCACTCGATATCCCATAAATTTAGGTCCTGCCAGAGAGGACTCGAAACCAGTCGAAATCACTTGGACGTCATTTCTCGTCTACCACGATGCAATTCTGTGCTGAGATTATACATTCTCAGTATCAGCGTAGTCTAGCTGGAAAAAACAGCGCGAAACGACCGTAAGAACTTATTCAATAATTCGGTTCAGGCATTCCACCTCTAGTTGAGCAACAAGAATAGTGTCATGTGTATGTAACATTATGTATCGTTTCTATGCTAAAGAACTTTGGTAGGCTAATAAAATTTTAAGTCGGGAACAAGCCAACCAACGCTTCCACTCGTGCAGCCACTTATCGTAACGCACCAGTATCCATGAAGCTCCAATATACTGTCTGCGACTTCGTACATCATGGGACGGAGTACAGCCATAATCTGGGATTTTCCCTATTATTTGCCTCCAGCCAAATTCCCCCGCTGACACATCTGTTGCTGCTGGTAGTTAATAGCTCAAGGTCGAATCTATAATACTGTAGCTCGTAAAAGGCGCGAGTCTTGGTCTAGAAACACGGAACTTGGTAAGAGATGGATACCCGTATGACAACAGCTTCAGGGCCGGAAGTCTGTCAGGGAAATGATGTAGCCATAGGGTCCTAATACATCCACTTGAGTGTGGTGCGTTCAATGTCTTCTCACTTCCCAACAGTCTTCGTGCGTCGCCATAACAGTTGCATCTTCGGCACCCCTCGAGGCGTACAAGGAGTCAATAGTATGAATACGCCGATAGTGGGGAATGCACATAGTTAGTCTCGCTCGAGGCTTGATATAATTCTGTATTGTGCTACCGGCCGGCGTTTGATATGCCCCACAACACTGTCAAGTAAGACGTTAGAAACGGCATTTGGAAGCTTGTTAGTCAGGGGGTTGTAAATTTCGATTAAAGCAGGTAAGCTTCGGCTTCAGGGCCTGATCTCCTTTCAAGGCGCTCGACCTCACAGGGTCTATCACTCTCTCTTTAGTTACAGCAGCTTCACCCAGTCATTATTGTGTCCCCATTAGCAACATTAGAAGCTGGGCGAAGAGACCGCAAGCGAAGAGGCAAGTCATCATATTCCCCAACGCCCAGCACTAGAGTAACTACAGCTGTGGTGTCATCACTCATGAGAACTGGGCCGTCCAGGTGCAGCCCTAGTAACTGCAGCCCCGCATAGCTTGCCCCTGATGTTGAGCCAAGTTGGTCCACGATGACCGCTGAGGTGTATCCGAGTCGTCTCTCACAATATTGTTGGCGGAAATACGAGTTCGTATATCAGCTTATCGTTCTTATCAACCCCCTTGAGCTGGGCCAGCTTTTACTACGATAATCAGAAAAAGGTTCAGTCCATCCACCCTCAGAGCCGCATCAAGCTGTTTGACTAAGTTTCGGTAGACGCCGATCATGCGACGAATAGCTATCCTATTATCAGTAAAGAAAACTATCGAAGGAGGTATCTGCTAGCCTGGAGAAATTGATACCATAGTCGTTATACAAATGACCGGGGTCACATCTAGCTAGATTGGCCGCTTCGGAACACTGCTTCAAGCAAGATCGCTTGCTCCTTGCTGGTCACTCGTCTGCCGTATTTTTGCGCTAGCTGAAACAACGTTTCCTCCAACAATGCAATCCGCTATCCAACAAAAGTGCTCACAGTTTGGTGTAGTGTCTTTCCTTGTCAAACTGGCCTTCGTTCGACAGCCTTGGTAAAGGTGGTAGGGGCATTGCCGAAGAACATTTCCCTTCATGCACCCCGTGCCCCACCCAGATCACCAGGGCTTAGAGTGACATCGCCTCCGTCTCGGTTTTGTAAGCCTGTGAAATCTCCTCACATGCTCATTGAAATCTTCACACTGGATGTGATCGCGACGTAGCTTCTCACAGGATAGCAGTATCCTGAAGCGATCAGTCCCGCCAGATATGACCCCGGTCGAGACCGGTCTGTAACAAGGTGGGCCTGCAGAAATCGACAAGACCGCTGATCGCAGTGACACCTAGGCGACGGCCGTCTCGTACAGTTTCCGGAACGTATACGTCTGGATTATGGTCGGCGTACGGTAAAGCAGCGCCCGTTTTAGCTGGACGGGAAAGGCAAGGATCAATTGGCCCGGGGTTCAGTGGAAGTTTGTATAGCAAATCCAACTGTCGACGATGGTGGCTACTGAAAGGCGGAGGCGGGAGGTAGGAGGGGGCAAGGTGTCAGTTGGAGGTGAGAGTGCGAAGTGGAGTTGCTGAATTAGCCTCACTTCAACAGAACAGAGATGCCGGGCAACTAAGAAGATGCCTGCGGTAGTTTAGCGGCAACACATTGATGACACTAAAAGTGCCTTGCAGACTATATTTCCGAATCCCGCCTGTAGTAAGCCGAATACGAGTGTATGATTAGATTAATTGTCAGGGATTGTACTCTAGTACCGGACCCGGAAAACTCGCTAGGGCACTGTAGCAAGACAGCCTTACCCAATGGAACAACTTTTTTCTTAACCGCATTGCTTGGGAAAGTTTGGCAATTCTTACCGCCGAAAATGAATCTGTAACTCGCGCAGCAGACAATTTAGGTCTCTTCGTGCAGTGTTATCAAGAGGGGTTCTATTTCGCTTCTGTACTCCTGGTGACACAGGGCCTACTCTACGTAGCTGCAACGGTCTGCAACGGTCTGCAGGTCGTACTCGTAACCTGGAACGAACACGGAGTGTCTTCCTATTCTCTGTGCCCACCCACCCATCCACTGCTAAAGTATAAACTACACCAGCAGGATTGTCAGTAATTAATGCAAAGCTATGGCTCCACGAAGATCTCACAAGAAGTCAAGAGCGGGATGCTTGAGATGCAAAAAGCGCCGGATAAAGGTATCTATTCCACTGCTCACTCGCACTGAGACGAATACGAGAACCAACACCTACAGCAGACGTTGATTTAAGCTCAAAGATAAGCTTTCCTTGACAGACAAAGCAGCTGCTGATTGGGCCTCCAGTGCGATGAAGTCCATCCCTCCTGCGGTAACTGCGTTAAACATGCGATCGAATGCGATTTCTCGCTATCAACCGAGGAACGTGCAGCGCTGGCGCCTTCAGCTAGAGCTTCGAATTCGGCCCCACCACCGCCAACACCGCCTTCTCCTACTCCAGCGATCTCGACAGCCAACAGCCCCAATGTCTCCCTCGAGTCTCTGCCGTCACCATCACCTTCACAGCCTCATCCTTCGCCAGGCCCAATCCATTCTCCTGACCTCCGGCCTGCCGTGTCTCCAATAACTCCGGCATCCAATATCAGTATCAATGCAACGACAGATCCCTTGCTTCTTGCTGAAGATGCGAAGCAACAAGTGGCTGGGGCATTACCACCCCCCTCACCAGCGCTATCTTCATCATCATTTGGATCGTCCAGCCAACTCATTCTGTTCCCATTCCTCAACACACCTGCGCCAGAAGAGAATCTCAATATGCTGGATCTCTCCCTGATGCACCGCTGGGTTATCTCCACTGCTGATACTCTCAGCAGTAATAAAGCAATCCAGGACCTCTGGCGCGTCAATATCCCCGCTCTCGCCATGCAGCATCCCTTCCTAATGCACAGCCTCCTCGCCATCTCCGCCCTTCACCTTCAATCCGCAGAATCGGATCATGAAAAGAGCATTCACTATCTCACCGAGGCAGCCCGTCACCAGGAACAAGCTTTGCGAGGGATGGCTGCATGTCTCACCCACATATCGCGCGATAACTGTGATGCGCTTGTGGTATCCAGCAGTATAGTAGCCATATACACGTTCGTCTCTTCACGCATTGACGAGATTACGGCAAGACCTAAGACAATCCCGACGACTACTTTTCCCTCCTGGGTTCCCTTCCTTCGCGGGATCAACAGTATCCTGAAGCAAGTGTGGACATGGGTTACCAGCGGGCCGTTATCACCCTTGCTCCGACAGCACGAGCTCTCCTCCAACAAAGAAGGTCTAGACGCCGAAACCGAAGCCGTGTTAGCCAATCTCTACCGATTATGCACCGACCGTTCACTGCCTGGCTCGGAAGAGCTTTCGGATACAACCATATCAACTGCCTACTTCTCGGCCATCGCCGAGTTGAGGATGTCGTTTGCCACCATTTCCCACTGGAAGCACATTATTGGCAGCATCTTTGTATGGCCCATTACCGCGAGCGATAAGTTTGTGGAGTTGCTGGTAGAGGGACGGCCCAGGGCTTTGGTGATATTTATGCATTATTGCGCGCTATTCACGCTGATCGAGGGGTTCTGGTGGGCAAAAGGGAGTGCCCTTCATGAGCTTAAACGCTGTGAAATGTGTTTGGGCGAGGAGTGGAAAACACCGTGGGTTGAGTGGCCCAAGGCGAGGATCTTGGGTAGAGATATAGGAAGAGTTGTCAGAGGCGTGAATGTTAGGGGGGAAACGGACAGGGTGCAGGAATGAGTTGTGGAAGATATTTGACGAAATCCTAGATTTCTTGGCGCTTGATATACGATTGCTTTTATGGGAGGAGGACGGGGCGTTGTATGTAGTTTCTGGAGAGGAGAGTGCTTTTGTTTGGCGGCGTGATTTTAAGTTAAATTCAGAGAACTGGGGGTAGAGCGACTCTGCAACTTTCATAAAAGGCAACTCTCTACGAGACAGGGGATTTCACCTAGATGTATGAGGATCCAGAGTTTTATAGTTGAAGGTATAAACATATCAGATCACGTTCAGACACTTTTCAATGTCTCCGTCCTCCGCTCTTGCAAGGTTTTCTTGCAAGTGAAGAAGTAGTGTCAAGAAGTACTAGTACTATGCCCATTCGATTTACGTCACCGATTACCGTGTCTCTGGTACGTACGCTCAAGGGAGCATAGTTCGTTAGCTAAGTAGTGCAGTCATCTATCACTTAAGCAGTTAGCACACGAAAGTTGGCTCAGAGCTCCATCTCTCTCGAGGCTGGCAGGAGTGGAGGTGCCCACAAGACAATACGATTTGAGTCTCGCCGTAGGTCGGTTCGAGTTGTGAGTGATGACGCATGACCCGGGTCACAAAATAGCCGATGGATGAAAATTTGCCTACTTCCCCACTTCTTACCAATCCTGCATAGTCATAGAGCAACAAGAAGCGTTCTAGTTACTTGACTAGCTGAACATGGTGTAAGAAACACCAGACGCAGGTTCGAAACCTGCGGTTCCCACGATCAATAGTGCAATAAGCATCCTAGACCCCAGGCTGGAAACCTGTGGTTCTGTTAAGAGGCGATCTCTTAGCTTGGATAACGAGCGCTGTGCAACACCAGATGCAGGTTCAAAACCTGCAGTGCCCAATATATAGTATAAACATCATGCACTAAGCTGGGAACCTGCGGCAATCACTTTTGGTTCTTTTACATGGCTACAGATTATTGAATATGACTATAGAACAAGCAAAAGTTGACATACAAACAATAATTAATCAGACGTATGTGGAAATACGCACATGTATGCTATCATACGAAAACATACGCGAGTTTACAGTCGCAATTTGCCTAATGTACCTTCTACATATCTGAATAGATAATAGATGAGAGCAAAAGAGTAAGCACTACAAGTTTCAAAACTTTGGTGTTTACAGCACCTACCCACATTTTCGAACCTTAGTATTTAGAGCACCCGGCGTTTACAGCATCATCCACTTACAGCCGGCTAAGCTAAGTGCCAGCTCTTATTTATTGAAAGATTCGGACCGTGATCATGCAGAACAAGATTCCAATGATTCATGATCCGTTTGGACAGTTCAACGGTTTGTTTGTTTGTTTGTAATCATACTGCATTCAGCCGCGTGCGGCTATGGCATATATACCTATCTATTCTTGACACTTCCTCGGCGAGGGCACAGGGCCACATACCACCTAGGCAAAGTTGCATCCCCTCTTCCCGCTACTCAATGGAGGGCACTGGACAGTTCAACAATACTTGGCGGTGGAAGGAAAGTACCTTCCATATACCCAAACGGATAGAAGAGAGCAAAAGAATGAGCACTGCGGGTTTCAAACCTGATGTTATAGCATCTACCCTGGGGTTTGAACCTTGGTGTTTGCAGCACCTGGTGTTTATAGCACCATACACTCACCGCCAGTTAAGCTTGGCAGTAGTTCTTGATTATTAGAAGATTATAATTAAGACCCTGATCATGCAAAGGACTGAACCAGGCACTTGGACATGGCTCCGGCAGAGGCATATATACACACACGAGGAACTAACTGGTCGCAGGAAGTGTGATGTTGTGTAAGAAAGTGACACGTCTCATAATACCTAGACCCGCCATTAAAACAGTTGTCCACTTTACTTTCGAATTCCATACGTTCATACTAAACTATAATTGCCGAGCGACCGATTACAAAACAGTGCTTACAAGTACAGATACGGGCCTTTAAAGATATACACAAATCTCCCAGTCAGCATCACCCCCACATCACGAAACAGTATTAAACCTCTTATCCCCCTTCTCAGCCCCGGCCGCCTTCCCCTTTACTCGCAATAACATCTCATCTAATCGCTCCCTTAACTCCACAACCTCCCACTCCCTCGCCAATTTCAAAAACTCCACAAACCTTCCCGAAGTCCCAGCGACATCATCCGGCAGCTTGGCGGTATACATATACCTCAGGACGCCCAATACTGTATCTTTCGAGCAATTCTGCTCGATATCCAACTTCCTGGACTCATTATCGCCAGTAAAAACTCTCTTCCAATACCCCGATGCCGCCGCCAAAACTATTCGGTGTGCCTTAAATGTTTCCCCCCTGATGTTGAGCTCCACATCGCAGAAACGCTCCTGCTCCCATAGCTCCTGTATCTCTGCAACTTGTACCACCTGATTTCTGGTGTCATCGTTGAGCTGCGACGCTATCTGCTCTAATCCAATAGCTTTAAGGAGGTTTGGGAAGCCGTTCAAAAGTGATGCTGAGAATTTCCTTCTTTCAGTGCTCTCGACTAATATCGTTCGAAGGCTCTTTGAATCCATCCACGCTAGCCTAAATTGATCTTTGGAGACAGTGGAGATGGCGTCAAGGCTTTGATTGCACCAAAGGCGCCCATCTTCAAGGATCTTCTGGTCAAGAACTTGCTCTTCCAAAAACTTATAGGTAGCGATGACATCTTTGATGTAGCTTTCTAGGTTGGTGGCACTGTTCCAGCCTTGTGACGATAGGTACCGGAGGTGTGCGATAACAATATCAATAGAAGGTATGCCACCACCTGGTATTTGGCTCAACATTTCATCGGTGGGTGACGTTTCATATATTACACACTATCGAACCATTAGATTACTACGGACCAGGGACTGGTTATATTGAATATGAACGCACCTGACTCCAACAAATGTCCACATATCCAAGCAACACAAGTTCCTGAAAGCAATTGAACGGTCTCCTATTCGCTAGAGATTGCATTCTTATCATCCTGAAGCGAGGCTGCATAGTAAACTTTCTTTTAGTTGGTATAAAGCAAATTCGCAACAGTCGCTCCATCAATGCTGGCTCGTCCTTCATAGTATCCCACTGAAGACATAATGTTTGGTAAACAGTCTGAGCATCGCCCTGAAGCTGCGTATCCGGTTCTTTCTTCCAATTATTGTCCAAAAGACCTCTTATCTGTATCTGTTTTGCGGCATTCACATAGTCGTGAGCGGTGGCATCCGCCCTCAACCCATTATTCTGATCCCAGAACCTCTGTAGTTTCGTGTGTAAGAACTTTTCGTTTTCGCCGCCTCGTAAAGATGCTCTAAAGAATGGATTCCGGTGGTCATAAAGCTCATTAATCTTCCGATATCTAAGGCCTCCATCGCATGCCAGAGGCCACTCGATTGGTATGACCAGTATTAACTGTAGTACCACCGACAGAAACGAAGCATACTGTTCCACTTCCTCCTCGCAAAGTTTGTGTTGGCAAATATTCTGTACAAGGAACTGCCGAATGAAGGTGGTCGGGTCCAAAAGGCGAAGACCCAAGAAAGCAAGAGTCTTTTCGAACGTTGAGTCGGCTATTGGTATCAATAACTTTTCACATATATCCAACCATGGAAGGAATAGCCGAGGGTGAGGTAAGAGAATTCCATTTATCGCTGGAATGAGCTTGCCATTGGCATTTTCCCAAAGCGGCAATTGACGAAGCATTGTCAGAATACAGCGATATTTTGTGGTCCCGTTTGCATCGATGTTGCCCAAGACAGCGATATAAAGCTGGCGAAGAACCGCCAAATCCAAATCGCTCAGAATGTACCGTACATAACTCTCTAGTGTCTGGTGGGCTTTGAATGCCAATTGGCTCAATGCCCGGGTGAAACGCATCAAACCCCCCGCTGACTGCAACATCTCACCCCGTACTCTTGATTTGGGAAAAGTCGATTCTTGAACAAGATAGAGCCCAGGTATTTTGCCGCAGATATCGAATTCTAAGGTGGTAGACGGGGCGAGAATCGCCGGCTCCTTCTCAAAAGATTCCGGACTGATGATTGAGTAATTCGCTCCTTTCCTGGCCAAATAGACAGGAAACCCATGGATTGCGCTTGCGTCATATCCAGTTTCATTGCTGATAAAGGACCAGATCGTCTCTAAGAACTCATGACTTTCCTTGCTCTGAGGTTCTATCTCAACTTGTTCTAATATTCGAGGGATATCTGAAGAGCAAAGACTTTTCACATTCAAACCAAGGTTGAGTAGAAGTTCTACGAAGCCTTTACTGAGCCCCGGGTGTAGTGTTGCATTTGCAATAAACTCAAATAGGAGGTAGTATCGGCCGTTGTAAACGAAATAGCGTTTTGTCTACACATGTACATTAATATTCTTTATCTTATGCATCCTAAGTAGTCTCCTTCACCTACTTCAGCCTGGTTTGCCCCGTTTATATGCTCAGTTGTCAACCTGAGTGCTCCAAGGGTTCTGTTCGCTAAAGGTAGACAAAGGCAGCCGTCCAACTCTTGCAAATCGCCGCCCTTCACATCTTTCAATGCAAAATCCAATATATTGCTTATAGTCTGGCAACTGAAATTCTCTGCCGCCCAGATATCTAGCAAAGCGAACTTTGCATCGGGCAGCTTCAAAAGACTCCGGACAAACGGGGGGTCAACGCAACTTATGTTCACCGTTTGCCGCAAGGCGTCTGTTATCAAATCCCTCGGCCGAACGACATTCCTGATGTCGAGGTTTGTAAAAAGTCCTCGTAGGGAAGCGCTGATATGATCCGGTGTTGTATCGAAGATAGCCTGAGAATATGATAATGTAAGTGGGAACCTCATTCCGACAGAGCTCGTAGTTTCAACCGATACAAAGAGTTCTAGCTCGCTTCGTGGAATTGCTCTCCAAAAATCATTGAAGAATGTTGTCCCGGGGGATATCTGGGGCCAAAATGCATACGCTGCCTCCCCAAACTGTGCCGCGAGGTGGGCCAATAATTCTATATATAGACGTAGAACACCCGCTTTTTGGTCCAGATTTTTGAAAGGTGTCATTTCGAATTCTTGAGACATGATGTTGTCTGGAAGATGTATGTGTATAGGAAATTCGGTACGAGATACGCAAAGCTGCTTGCCCAAAAGTACCCCTTGGAATGGCAACTCTTGAATATCGATATGCGAACGAATTCGTACAGCTAACTTGTGGCTATCCAAACTAGATCCTTTACGTGATTGCGTATCCTGGATCCCATTGGCTTCTCTAGGAACACTCTTGATTATCTGCCAGAAAGTCTTGCGCGCTCCAGTATAAGTATCCAAGATACGAGTGATAGTTACTGAGTCAATAAAACTCGAGTCGGCGACTTCTTCAGTATACATTGTCTGTCTGGCAAGCGCCCACTTTACTTTGATGTCTCTGCTGTGTGAGAAGCGGATGGCATACTGAATCCTGGATATTTGCCGTGTAAAGAGAAGTGCAACCTCAGCCTCAGCCATGTGATCCTCCAGTAAGATTGTTATCTTGTCCAGCTCAGCAAAATTTGTTTGACTGAGTGAGTGACCACCCAACGTGAACATAAAAACGGCAGCATCTAGAAACTCTGTTTCCGGTCCAAAATTTTGAATGCCATGGAACGGTAGCAGCTGGCCTGGGTATCTCTGCCGCATTGTTGAAAGTCTGGCTTTTATGACGTCTTTCTGATTCTCGTTCACTGTAGTAAAGGCTTGGTTTCGACTAGAACGCACACAATATCATTCGCATTAGTTCTCAAAACAGAATATGGAGCAAGGTGGCTTACTCGAACAATAAAAATGAGTCACCGGAGATTAGCTGGACAAACTCTGCAATAAAGAACATGGCTAATAATCTTTTCAATTGGTGATGTCAGTATTTACCCTTCTCTCTACTTATTAGACACCATCTCATTACCCCAAATCCAAATGCCCAACGGCATGCCAGTTACCGTTGCCTGCATCTATCAACGTTGTGAGATTTTCATCTTTTATTACTAACTCGTAATCAGTATAAGCGTGTCTACCAAAGGTCCGACGTACACACCTCCGTCGGTGATGAGAAATAACTTGGGGCAGACAACCGGTTCGCTTTCAGTCCCAATGATGGTCACATCTTCCAGTCTCCATTCGACACAGGAGGCCCCTTCTAGCGTGTCAACGTAGGAGAGCAGAATGCTGAGAGCATCTTCAGCCCTATATTTGCTTAAAGTTTCCTTAATTGAATCAAGTCTCTCCTTTTCTCGGGGGCCATTCAACTGGATTGCACTTGGTTCGGTTGGCGACAGCGTCTGCCTTACTTCTGTGACGCTTTCAGGAGGGCATGTGTCACTCAAGGAAGGTATTCTCATAGTCTTTTTAACGTCCTCTGGGACTGAAGGATGTACGAACCGAACAACCCCCTCACAGAGATGAGGAGCGTCAGCCACAAGAAGGGCCATATCAACTAGTACACCATTCCAGTCGGGAACCTTGAAACCTCTGTAATTACTCTCGGGATATAAGCTTGTAGCGATACTGCAGATTGTGATCGCCATTTCCAAGTCCTCCCCTTCCAATGGAAATTCCCCAGTACCAAGAATTGCGGTGATCTCGTACAGTTTCTCGAATGACGGTCGTTCCATGACTCCAGTTTTTCGCAGGAAGTCCTCGTACTTTAATAAGGAACTTTTGATCGTGCTGCAACGTGGTTCTAGCCGAATGAAATCATCAAAGAAAATGTCTGACGGACAGAAGTAAACACCACTTTGAGAAGGTATCCACGCAAGATCTTTTAAAACTTCCGCATAGCCGTTGCGGTTTGCAACATATTCCAGGACCTTTTCTAGACTAATGACATCTTTCTGAACAATGAGCGCCTGGATCTGTGCCCGGATATATTTTGGTTGAACTGGCGTTTCCGTCCATCCAAAGGCTGCAGACCAATTCGGCCCGACATCAAAAGGGACAATGGCCATCGCGAAGCCCGCGATCTCGCGCAACGACTTGTCTCTACAGCTCGGGGGGCTTTGTAAGCATAGCTCTCCATCATGGCTCCATGCAGGTAGCCATTTCCCTTCTCTGAAACGCATTGATGATATAATTTCCATGTTCACACATGCTAGTATTAACGCCTCAGCTCTTGCTGCAATGTCCTTTACCTGGATCTTGGAAGCTGAAAAGATGTAGTATGAAACCCTCTCGAGCACGAGCTCGATGGTTACCGATTGAACCATACCCAGGACTGAAAGTGGCACCGCATATCCCATAAAAACCGAGTCATCTACCCACACGCACTCCCGTTCCAAATATAGTGATCTGGTTTCACTGTGGCGATCCACACATTTTGAAGGTAGAACTAGCCGTCTGATGGTATCGTCCATGGTCCTGGCTGGGATGAATTGTATGTGCCTCAATATGTCGATATCTGATCTTGTCAAACAAGAGAAGTTGTCAAGAACGTAACGCCCCAGCCTCTCCACAATATACGTCGGCATTCCAGATGACAAGGCGGGAATCACATATTGTGATAACAAGGTCGGAATGTCTGGGGACTCTGCGAGATTGAACATCTTCAGCAGCTCCCGAGTTGCACCACATCCGCAATGAAGAAAAACAACATTTGGTATTTCCGGTACTGCCAGGTCCATACAGACAACAACATACTGACACACTCTACGTAAAGAAACCCAATTTATAACGATCCCATCCATTGTGTTGCATGCCTCCTTAAATATAGCTAGGTTCCTGATACTGCCTCTAAACCCTTGCGGAAACGATCCACCAGATATATGGCAATGTGCAAGTTCAACCAAGTGCTGGGAAAGTTGCTCCTTTAAAGAGGAACTTAACGGTGGTATTGCATTCGAATTATATGAGAGCCAGGATAAGACGTGGCTCAAATTGCTGGAGTCCCATACACGATTATAACTTTTCAGTAACTTGGCCGCATCTCGCTGAAAAGAGGTTTCCAATATAGAGATAGGATGATTAAATTTGTCTTTGATCGATAACATAAAGTCTCCTAACGGAGATCCCGTAGCATCTAGTGGTAGGGATACGATATCTTCTGCGGCATCTACAGCATTCGCAACTCTTTGGTAGCTACCATCCGCGATGGGAATCAACCAGAGGTTTTCTAAATGCCCCACCACATCCGAACATTCAGCCTGTTCGATTATCCATTGCCACAACTCACGGACAAAGTGCCCAAAGCCAGATTCTAGCTCGGATGCATCAATTGAGAGACGATCCTCCGTGATGTTTGCGAAATAGGTACTTCGGAGGTATTCTGGTAAGTCTCCGACTAGCCAAGGCTGGAGCAGTTCACTGAGTTTGTTGGTTTGTAGGACTTTAAGCTTCCTAAATACTCTGCTAGGTAAGCGCCGAAAGTCGACATTAATTTCGGGTCTTTTGTTAAACAAAGACATTTCTCGTTCATTCGCGGGAAACTTTAGAGAGGAGAGATACTCTAAAGCTCTCCATTGTCCGTCGCACGTTGGAATTAACGGGATTCCGATTAAATGGTCAAACTTCTCGTCAAGTGGTCTACTCATCAAGTAATTGAGCAGTGCTCCCTTGGTAGCATCGCTAAAATGTTGGACCTCGCCCCCATGGTTGGTCAAGAAGACGGACAGAGCAACAGGTGTCAATATCTTCCGGTCCGGCCAAAGGGAGCCTATGGTATCGTATATCTCTTCCGGTAAATACGCCAATGGGAGCTCTAGTTGAAGGAGCGCTGCATGGAGTTGATATAGCCCCTGCAGATGCCTTTGCTCCACGGCTCGAAGAATAGTGATATCTACCATGCGGCAGACGAATATATCCTTTATGCCCTTGCGGCCACTAGCTGTAGGCCATAGAGGGAGATTTTCCAACAAGATGTAACTGAAGGTATGGTGATATATGGACTCTACCAAAGCTGATAGCTTTCCTTCCTTCGCACGTCTCGGCCAGTAGCTGAAATAGCGTTCAGACTCGGGCGTCACTTGGATCCCAACTGGTGCTATAAGCTGAGGCGAAATATCCAGAAGAAAAGTTGACCAGGCGTGCGCCACAAGAGCATATGGTATCGCAGTATTCCATAGTTGTGATGAGCAGTCTCCAGCGTTGCTGTTTTCTGGTCGCTGGTACAAGTCACTATTTGATGAGAATTCCCCATAGATGTGGACCGGCTGTTCAGTGGTCGACGACGAAAGACGGTCGAACAATCTGCCACAGAAGGGTGATTTTTTGTGATCGAAGGTTTCGTCATCTATAGAAATCAAGGCAGCAATCCCCACCCGTGGCTCAGAATCGCCTATTTTGTCATAATCTTGGAGGGCGTTTGGCAGGCATTGGCTAATGCACCACCGCAATTTCGTGCTCGAGTTCTTACGATTACTATGAACAATTTCTGTAAAATGACACAGGTCTGCGCTTCCTCCACGCCCTGAAGTCCGGACTTTCGGTAGTGCTTTAGCGGTGTCAATTCTGTATTCCTTAGTAGTGGAAAGAATTTCGGCTTTGACGTTTTGTTCCTCGCCCGAAACCCGCAGCTCGATAGACACCACATTTTGGAGAAACAAAAGATACTCCGCAGCACTATCCTCCATGTTTGTGAAAAGATCCATGATGTCCCCAACGCTCAACTTAGGGAGATTGCTGTAGTCGTACTCCACACCCCGATCTTCCGTAGAAAGTGGAACCCTGACGACTGTACCAGGGAACGTATGTTTGAAACCGGGACGATCAGGAGCTTCACCTCCCTCGCGCGAATTAGTGTCCAGCGAATCCATTCTGAGGTACAACGCTTGCTCGTTGGTAACACTAAGGGTTACATCTACGTCGGTTTTATCATAGACATAGTGGTGTGTTGGATATTTGTGATCGATTCTGTCATACCGCCCATCACAGGAGAAGATAAGGATAGGAGTAGAATTGTCGCGGCCCGGGTCGAAGATACATTCCTATTTGTGGTATTTAGTAGTGGAAATAGGTACACTAGGTACAGGTCCTCACGAATGTATGAGCCCCGAAATGGTCAGCTAGAAGAAGAAAGTATCGAAAAAGAGTTTCTGCATCATCATCTTGTTGGAAGGAGAGATTGGGTGCAATTAAAGGCAAGTTTTCGGTAAACATTCAGAAAGAGGGGGGCAACGCAGGCCGAGAGAAGCACGAGGATACCGATGCGGCCGAACACAATGTTCACTCGGTCAAGGGACCTCCTATGAGTGCATTGGAAACATAATATTGTACAATTGTACTTATTCTTAAACGTCATCAACCCAGAACAACACAAAAAACCAAACACGCTCAGAACCAAAATCATTGCTGTACTTCAGGTAAAGAATATCCCCTAGACATGAAATCCTTGTTTCTACCATCACTTTTCTTGCCATTCCCTTGTTTGGTAAACAGGCTTTTGACGCTGTCGCTCATGTCCAGTTTTCGCTGCTGGTGCTTCATTTTCTCGTCTTCCATGACTCTCAAAGTTAATGCTGCCGCTGCAGCATTTCTTATCCCTGATTCCTTGATCTTCTGAACCTTGGAAGATCCCTCAACCCCATCATCCTTGGTAGCTCCATTCTTTCTTTTCTTTGATTTCTTGTCCGATAGCTTCTTCAACGCATGTGTCAAGCCATTTTCTGCAAGTTTCTTGACTCTTTCTTGTAGCCATTCTATCTCCGGATCTTCGGGATTGATGGGTATGACGTCGGTTTCCTCGTACTTTTTATTGCACTAATACTGATGTCAGTTCATTGAAAGCTTTACAGTGTCAAGATGCTTACCACTAGGCAGCCATGCTCGTTCCCACCGACCTCCTTCACTGCGCTCTCTGCAAAGACGTGTCCACATGGGACAATATAAACGGATTTCACTCCAGCCCCAAGCTCCTTTCGACTAACGGGACAGACCCACTGTTCCGCCCGTGCATTCTCACTGTCGGCTTTCGTATCCTCCTGCAACGATTCAAACTTGACTTCGACAACATCCTTCAACGACCTGACGCGACCTTCCAGCATTTCCTCGCCATCGCCGAAGGCTTCCGGGCCGCGCAATAACCACTCGATGATACTGTCTTTATTGTAGAGCCGTCCTAGTGAGTCGGAGACTATCGGGGAGGATAACGGTCCTTTAGATAGCTGACAGGTCGTCCATCGGTATTGTCTAGTTTGCGCCTGAGTGTCGCGGACTTGTGAGTGGGTTGGGTGGCGAGCGGCGGATTTGACTAGCTCTCGACGAGTTGGGATACTATTGTTTTCGCAAAGGTTAGCACATCGCTCGGGTGCAGAGCGCAAATGCATAGAAATTGACCGACCTTCCTCCGTCATTACCCATGATGTCGCCTGTGAGGTTGGTGATCTAGTTTCTACTCTAGCAAGCGTGGCTCTGGAGTTAAGCTATGGCTTGGCTATGATCCCTGCTGTGTTAGGGCTACTGTCTGTGACTCAGTAACCGACCGATCTTCATGCGACTCGACACGGGAGCTGCAGTGCAGTGGCTGTTTGTTTCCGTCAGCTCCGAAGTTCTCTCTCCTCTGTAATCACGCGTGGTCTGAATCATCACCAATGGAGATCCAAGTCAATTTGACTCCTTTTCGATTGATTGATCAATCGCTCAGATTAAACTGTCATCGGTTGCCAGCTGCCAATTCAAGGCAGCGGGGCTGTGCGTTGACTCATAATTCGGGTCCGCAGCTTAGCTTTGTCGCGAGATCACGCTGGTTTTACGCGTTTGGTAGGAGCAGCGTATATGACTGAATGGCATGAAATCGCACCTCTGCGGCGGTAGCATGTAAAGGAGAGCATAAAGACCACAACACTTCCGTCCATTTCTCTCATCTTTACTGCAACCGAATACTTCTGAATTCTCTATCGTCCTCTCTTTGTTCTCGCGCAACCAATTGATAGCTCTAAGCTCATCAAGCTCGCACCCAACATCCTCAATTGACACCCACATCACTGTCATCCAATCAATCAATTACACACAATCCTCAGCTACGTCATGGCAGGACAACCATTCGATGGTCTGGCGATAGCTGTGAGCGGCACACATAGAGGCCATACTCAAAGTAATACTCCCAATTACACTCGTAAATGACGAGCACTTGCTAACAGAACTCCCTGCAACAGGCTCCGTATGTACCAGCCTTGTATCATTATGAACTCTGGATTGCTTATGCGCTTCCCATAGATCGAGCGACAGGTCAAGAAGAACGGCGGGCTATTTACCAAGACTATCGAAGACAACACCACCCATCTTATCAGCAACGAGGTCGATGTCGCGAAGCAGTCCGGCAAAGTCAAGCAAGCGCTCGATAACAACCTGCACATCGTGAGCATCGATTGGTATCTGACGTCAATTGAAAAGGAGGCGAAGCAACCGGAAAGCGAGTACGCTGTTGACGCCAGCGCCGCACCACAACCTAGCGGGGTGAAGAGAACTGCTGATACTGCAGCGTCTGATTCCAAGGATGATGAGGAACCGGAGCCAGCCGCGAAGAAATCCAAGGCCATAGATGGTACATCCCGTCCAAAACGAGGAGCTAAGAAAGCACCAGAACCGGACAAGGACCAGGAAGAGGAGGAGGAGGAGGAGGAGGTAAAACTCAAGAAAACAACACTGGTGAAAGGGAAAGGCAAGGCCAAGGCCAAGAAGAATGTGAAGGAAGAGGAAGACAAAGAGGAAGAGGAAGAGGAAGAAAAGCCTGTGATGAAAACTGTAGTGAAAAAAGGAAAGGCTCCAGTAGATGAAATGTCTGGCCTTCAAAGTGAGCCACTATCCATCATGGGAGAATTCATTTGCTCATGATGCTACAGAGTCACATCACGTATTTGTCGATGGTTCGGATACCGCCTGGGATGCAACGTTGAACCAGACAAATGTTGGTGATCTCCAACTCGATAATGCAACCCAGGGGCTCTACTGATTGGCACAGATTGGTGGGAACAACAATAAGTTTTATCAAATCCAATTGCTCGAGAGGGACGACAGAACATCCAATGGTTATAGTGTATTCGCTCATTGGGGTAGAGTGGGGGAGAGGGGCCAATGCCAGTCCAAAGCGTGTGTTGTCCACCACGAATGCGCATTGTGAGAAGGGGAGTAGCGTGATGGTTAACGGGACCAATAGGGAAAATGTCGCCCTATCTGCCGCGACTGCTGCCTTCGATAAGTTGATGAAGGCAAAGTCTGGTAAGTTGTATTATTTTTTGATCACAGATTCGAGCCATTCTAACAGATCATAAGGTCAGACTTGGGCGAATCGCGCCATCGCTTTCGGAGGCGGCAACAAGTATGCCTACCTTGTATGTCGCCAGATTCTCTACCACTCTCACATTCCACCCCAATTCTAATGGATTACACAGGAGAGAAACTACGAAGACGATGATGAAGACGATTCAATCAAGCCCTTGGATAATGATGACGAGGAAGTCCAAGAAGCAGAAAGCAAAATCTCCAAGCCACTCCAGGACTTGATGAAGCTTATCTTCAATATGTCTTTCATGCAGCAGTCTATGGCATCGCTATCCTACGACAGCAAGAAACTCCCTCTAGGAAAGCTCTCCAAAACAACCATACTCCAGGGTTTCGAAGTCCTCAAGATAATCGGCGAAGTTATCAATGATCCTACAACTGTACAAACAAAGTACAGTGAATACGGAGGCAACTATCGTGATGTTCTTAACCAATTGTCTTCAAGATACTACACTGTCATCCCTCATGACTTTGGAAGATCGCCACCGCAGATCATCGATACGCCTCAGCTATTGAAGAAAGAAACCGAGCTTGTGGAGAATCTTGTTGACATGAAGATATCCTCTGAGATCATCAAAAATAGTACAACCAACGCTAGCACAGTCAACCCTATCGACACGCAATACCATTCACTGGGTCTTAACGAAGCCGTAGCACTCGAGAAAAACTCGGACGAATTCAAGCACCTCGAAGCTTACGTCAAGAAGACTCATGGCAAGACTCACTACATCAAGCTTCAGGTCGAGGAAATCTTCCGAGTCACAAGATCTGTCGAGGAAGAACGATGGCAGAAGGCTGGATGGCACAAATACGACCACGATCAGAGGAAGTTGCTTTGGCACGGAAGCAGGACCACGAACTTTGGTGGTATTCTCAGTCAGGGGTTGAGAATTGCCCCAGTACGTTCTCTTACCTCTTCCAGTCACTGCAAGTGCTAACTTAATCTCCAGCCGGAAGCTCCTGTCAATGGCTACATGTTCGACAGTACGCCTTCTCCGTCTTCTTAATATTTCCACTACACTGCTAACACAAACCCCAGAGGGAGTCTACCTCGCCGATATCGTTTCCAAGTCGGCCGGCTACTGTTGCGCCAGCGTACACGCTCCCTTGTTCCCCACAACCATAGCCATAACTAACATCACCCCCAGTCTTCCGACAACACTGGTCTCCTCCTTCTCTGCGAAGCCCAACTTGGAGATCCCATGCTCGAACTAACCATGGCCGACTACGGAGCCGCCAAAAAGTGCAAGGCAGGCGGCCATCTCGCAACCAAGGGTAACGGCCGGACTGCACCCAAGAAATGGGAAGACGCCAGAATCGTCAACCAAAACCTCTCTGGCGTCCAAATGCCAAAGGTCTCTGGAAAGGAGGTAAACATCACAGAGGATATCAAGAGTAACGCGTATCTGCAGTACAATGAGGTATGTTGATGCCTCCACGCTATTGAGTGACGATACTAAGTTTCATCCACAGTACATCGTCTATGACGTTTCCCAGATCAAGATTCGGTACTTGGTACGTCCCTCCCACCCTCCCCCTGGTCTAGGTTATACCGGATACTGACATTCCTCCGCAGTTCCGTTGTAAGTTCAGCTAGGAAGAGAGCTACTTCGACATGTGAGCGTGTATCAACATCGCGGAGGACGACCCGAGTTTAATCATGAGCAAAGCATAACGTAGCCATTTTTGGGGTCCCTTATCCGTTTCTGTTTTTTCCGTCTGTAACTGTACAACACTTTTCCTTCCTCTTAGCATAGCATAGCATAGCTGAATAAACCTTCACACCCGTGTATGAATGCCTCTTCCGGAGGCTATTCAGATTCGCCCCGCCGATACGGGGACGTAAAACAACCCCACTTCCAGGACTTAGCTCGTCCTACTGTGCAGGGTACCAGGTACATCTCCTCTTCACCCCGCAATTCCGGATACACACTTAACTCAAATCTCCATTCGTTTCATAAATTTTCCCATTAACCCCGTAAAGTGTAATAACAATGCCATATCATATCGTTCATACATGTGCCACCCCCCACCCGGGTCCTCGTTCGTCATTGCTATATATATATATATATAAAAGAAAGAGAAAGTACTAGGTAGTTAGGGTGTTCGTTTCATTCTGAAGCACAGCACAGATAAAGGTAGTAAAAGTAAAGTAAAGTAAGATATAACCCTGAAACTACCAGTTAAAACCCTTAAACTCCAAAAATTTTCAAGGAAAAGAACGGGACGATAACCCCCCCACCCCCCCCAAGCCCGACCATAGGCATGCCAATTAATGAACTCCCAAGAAAAGGAAAACAATGATGACGATGATGATGTCGCTAAACACAAAATGTGGGGTATCCTTAAACAACACAAAACAATATACAAGAAAAAAAAGTCCATAGTAAACCCCTCCTCCCCGGCTACACCCGCCGAGCAAGCTTGGACGAGCTCTTCAGCGTCAACTGGCTCAAACTCAGCGTCCTGCTACTGCCGTTGCCACCAGGCGGTGGGAAAACCAACAGGGGTTCTCCAAACGTCGACGCGGAGTCCGTTCTCTCTAGCATATTCTCCTTCTCCTCGCTGGGGGTCTGCCACGCATCGCTATTGGTCCTACCCGCATCATAGTAGCTGTTGGTGCTGTGGCCATCGTCGCTGGGGGGGGCGCCACTGTCAAAGCTTGTAAATATATTCGCGGACTGCCGCGCCGCCGCATTACTGGAGGAGGGCGGCGGCGTGATGTCCGGGGTTGGAACTTCGCTGCTGGCCTTGCGGTGCAAGGCGTTGAAGTCAGTGTGGTGGTGACGTCGACGCGGCGAGACGTTTTCGAGTATTGGGCTTCGATGACTGGAATCAGCAATCAGCTGGCGGTGCAGGACCGTGGCCATTTGTTCCTGCAGAGCTGCGACTTGTTGCTCTAGTCGCCGGCGGGCCTTCTGTTCTCGCTTCACCATGGCCACGATGCCCGTGTACTCTGCCATGTTGACGGATTGAGTTGAGTTCTCGTTCACGCTCACGCTCGTGCTGCCGCGTCGCGGTGCCCGGATGGTTGAGAGTGTGCTTCTCTTGTTCTCCGGGTCGAGGTGTATGCCTTCCAAAACCGAAAGCGTTCTTTCCCTGTCCCTGGTCGCCACTGAGCCTCGCGGACTGACTTGTTCGTACCGCAATGACTCCTCTGGGGCAACCGCTGTGTCTGAGTTCGGTCTTGAGAAGGATGTGCCGGGTGACACGTTGAAACCGTTGGAATGTGAAAGCACAGACTCGTCAAATGGTTGAGGCGACCAATTTGCGGACTCGGCGATAATGCTTCGTAAGTCGGCAACCTGTATTTCCAATTCTTTAACCCGGCTCTCAAGAGCTGCAGCCTCTGTGATCTTCAAGCTTCCAAACCCATTCGAGAGACTACCAAAGCTCAAAGGTCTGACTCTGTTTGGATCCTGGTGTTGCCTGGGCTGAGTAGTGCGTTCGCTCGTCGGGTTCGGGTCTGCTTCTTCAATCTTTTTTTGTGCACCGCCACTCCAGTGTCTTTGGAGACTAGCAGGTCGGGGGAAAAGACCACCTTGACCAGGGCTGGGTGCACCCAAAGCTGCACTCTCGCGACTGAATAAACTCCCATCACCCGGTTCATCAGGCACTGTAAGCTCCCCGGGCAATGTTGATTGGCTGCTCCTGGGTCTAGCCCCAATGCCATCCCACCCATTGCCAGCTTGAGACTCGTCGCCCAATATCACGCTCGCAACCGTGGCCCGTCGCGGTTGGTCCTCTCGTCGCGGTTTGCTGAGCACATTACGGCTGCTGCCACGGACCGGCAACGTAAACTTGAAGCCGCTAGATTTTGTGGTGGTGCTTGGTCGTCTCGCCGGTGTAGCGGTAACACTTGGCGAAAAACGACCAGCTTCAACATAATCCGGGTCCAGTAGAGGCTCCTCCTACCACCAACGTCAGCACCGATAGTGATATAATAAGAACATAGAAACAACAACACACGTTAAACGGCCCCCAGCTGTCCCTAGTAGCACCATTCTCATCCACAGGCGCCACATAAGCTTTGCGCAAGTTGGGGTTTGATCTCCGGCGACTCAGCAAACTCAGGGCCATCCGTAATTTCGCGGCTGTCTTCTTGCCCCCTCCAGAAGCTGTTGAACTTTGTTTATCGTTCGAAGAACGCTCAAGGTCACTGGTTCCTGAGGGATCTGGTGATCTGGTTCGAGGATTCATTTGTCCTTCGATATCCGTCGCACCACCGTTGAGCTCGCTTCCCCGTCCAAGCGGTGTACCTCCCCTCCTCCGACCAGTTCCTTCAAAAGAAGGAGTGGAGTGGAATCGAGAGCTATACGACTGCGTGTCGAAAATAGGGCCTCCAACACCAGATCGGCTCAGTGGCGTTGTTGGCGTTGGCGTTGGCGTTGGCGCTGGTCGTGGCTCGGTTGGGGAGATACCCGCGTCGTCTTCCTCTCCGATAATTGAAGGCGCCGCGTTGTAGATGGGCGTACTTATCGTTAATTCGCGCCGCCTGACGGGAGAAACTTGGGCCAAGGTTTTGGAAGCCTTGAAAAAGTTGAGGGTTGTCTTTAGGGAGTGGATTCGGCGATGGTTGTGGTGCTGCTGCTGATGCTGCTGCCCCGCAGGCTGCGGTGTTGGAGCTGTTGTTATCGGCATGGTTGCAAGCCCTTTCCTTGTTCTTGACCCTGCAACTGCAGCACTTTTCTTCCTTTCTTCCTTCCTTCCTTCCTCCTTTCTCTCGGCCTTCACTGCACTTTTCGTCCGTACTTTATGCTGTAGTAGTAAGTATTTCGAAATATAAGAAAAGAAAAGACTATAGTTGGAAAAATAGCAAGCAATGCCTGGTACGCCTGGTGAGCAGTGAGATTTCGGAAAAAGATATTTAGGGCACCGGTAGCTATGAAACTAAATCGATCGTGAAAAGGGCCAACCCAACTGAATAAACACCCCCCACACACTCTCCCGGAAACTTCTCTCCGTTCGACTTCGTACTCCTCTAGCGAACAAACTTTCTCCACCAGTGTGAACCACCGGGGCTTTTGCTTGCTTCTTCTCCAAGGCAGCCCTCTACTTACTCTATCTGAAGATCTCCCGAGGCGCCTGACAACAGCTTCACTGGTCGTCGACGATTGGACCAGTGTTATTGAATATGCATGCAGACGGTGGCTGAATGACCGGGATGGTTGGCGGAGAGAAGGTGGGCAGCAGTGGAGAGCGGAGTGTGGGAGACAGCAGCAGCTCGAGCGAAGGATATGTACGAGCACAAGTAATAAGTGTCTCTGCGCGGATACATAGCTCTTTATTTTGAGCGGAGCTTGGAGCAGCTTTGTCCCCTCTCTACGTGGATGTTGACTCCCGTCCGACTGTAGGCTAGGGGTAGAGGTAGAGTGCGTGATGTCCGATTCGGGCAGCCGTCAAGCTAAATGCTACACTTGATACATGCGAGTACATAAGGTTCAAACTCGAGTCGCGGTGCTCCGGCCGAAGCTGCGAGCGAAAGAAAAGAAGGAACAAGACTGCAGTTGGGCCCACAGCTCTCGTCACTTGACAACACACGTCTTAAAGGAGCACTCGAAGTATATCACATTATATTGGCGCCTTTAGCACGAAACTCTGCAATTTCTAGGAGGTTGTATGCACAGGACGGTTGGTGAGACAGTGCAGCAGCAAGCAGCAGCACGTTGTTCAACCCACCAACAGCGGTTGCCGATTGCTGCATATCAACCTCGATCGAGTTTACCGTCGGACTCCACGTCACTCACTCGCTCGAGCAACGGCACGGCTGCGATTAGCTTGCTGCGAACAAACAAAGAAAGACATCCTTTGGCGGTTCTCCATAGGGTAAGTGAAATCCCTTTCCAGAATTTTCTCCCGCAGGCCTTGCAAGGTTTTGAGCAAGCATCAAGGATATTCTGAGAGTTTTCTTCCGGTGGCACAATAATGCTGCGAATAAGTCAAACAAGCGAAGGCCGTCGTCGCCTCCAGCAAACGCTCTACCTTGGTCCGGAAATGTAAATCCTTCAACCATGTCAAAAATGGATTGTAAGGAGCGTCTGAAGATTCCAGCGCAGCCGAGGTCACGTGCGTTGCTTCGGCAAGATTGTACTGTGCGCGGATACCATCCCACGCAAAACTCGGGTATAGCGAAATAGACGATCGGATGCTCCCGTTCCAGCACCGCAGCATTGACCGGGAAAACGTGGGAAATCTGGAGTCAGTGCGCTCCAGCTTGCCGGCTCCGCGTGGGTCCAGAACAGAATCCATTTGATTGATCCCTCCGCCGCCCGACCCCAAGACGTATAGTACCTGTAGGTACAGCACATAAGAATACCCAATCAACCTCCCGGCTTCGCTGCAAGACGTAAAGCACAGTTTCAAACGCAGCTCTAGAGGCCTATAACCCTCGAGCCTCGCCTCACACGTGGCATCGGCTTGCGTACCCGGAAAGTGAACAGAGTTATGCAGATCACGAAATCTCACTCGCAGTGTTTTGCGTGAATCTGAAAGATTCCAAGGGCCGTCGAACAGCGGGTAGTATATGCGGACTGCACAGAAAATATATCCGCAGTGACAGCACTTGAATTGACGGGCAGGGGTTGGGATTATACGGATTTCCCGTTTAGTCTCGTATCATATCTACTCCTTGTAGTTTGTGCATGCGATTCCTCAGGTGGCAGGGGATCACGGTTTGTCACTCCAAACACTCCCGCAACTTTCTACATACAACTGGTGGAAACACCAGCGAAAGCGAAAGCTATATAATCCCAATCAATCCAACCGCACAAATCCCGAGACCCATTATTGGGACCAACGTCATCCTTACCAAGAACCGTGATGACCATGAAATTGGGATGACGGTGTGGGAGTGGACGGAGCCGGCATCGATATTGCCGCCTGGTCAATCATTGAATTGACCGGCCACCAACCCCCACAGATGTTCTATCTGGGGACTGATGAGGTTTGTTTGACTCCGGAGTTTGTGCGATTTCGCGGTTTTTGCATAATTTATGAAACGTCCTAAACTTCTGATTATCCGCAATCCTCAGATTCACCCCGATCCGATCGTCAGCAGCTCGGGGCTCACAAACAGCCTGCGGATGTCGTGCGCTTTGGCCCATATGGAATGATTACCAAGTTCCAGCTGTGGTTAGGTTATAGCAGGCGGCTATGTGACTGCCGGTCGGTAAGGCAAGGCGAGAGTGAAGCTGGGCTGTGAACAATGTCAAAGGCGAATCAGCTTCCTTTTGCAATGTGCATAATACAATATTTTTAGCTGGCAATATGGAGAGGACTTTATATTAAGGCATGAGTATGGGGGATGAAGAGATAATTGCAGTTATTAGCAATTGCCTTGCAATAAGATGGGTGGTTGGTTATTGGAGGTTTGCGGATTGCTTTGAAGCTTTCGTGGCGAGCTGTGAAATTCCTACGGTTCTAGAGGGCCCTTGCTCCTGCAAACGAGTTTGGGGAATGGACCAGACGTAGTAGTGGGACGGCTCGGGAGATCAAACCATTCGTGATATTTTATGAATCGAGACGTTTGAGCATTGGACTAAGCGCCGCCTATTATCTTATCCTTTCTTAAAGGGCGCTGTGGTAGAAACCAGCCATAATAGTCCTCAAAGTACTATAGTGATGTAGCATGAATCCACCTCAATTCGCATGAGGGCAGCTTGTAACCACCTGTTTTCCCGGTCAACCGGACAGAGATGTGGAACTACTGTCCTCGAGAGTCGGGGTCAGTTCGTTTTGTTCTTAATTCTTCGTGGCTGTATTGGTTGATAATCCATGATTTTGTGTGGGTACCCGCCACAATTCCGTAGACTACAGCACCGTCCTCGCGTCACTATTTCTCCACACAAGCCCGCCCAAAGAGCCGGAAAGTTGAGTCTTTGCAAGCTCGAGACTTCATTGAGATTTTGCCCGAACAGGAGACGAGATGGGAATACCGCAGTGGTGTTCCAGGCTCCCCCGTCCCCATAATTTTCAAGTAGGGAACAATTTTCAAGCGGGGAACGTATCATGCGAAGACGAAGACCGCGGTGGCCCTGGAGTGGTACACATAAATTGGATATGGAGCACGACTAATACGAGCGCTGCTACTCTACGTATTTTGGGTGTCCACCACCCAATACCCTCTCTTACAAGGCTAGACAAGGTAGACGGTTGTGAAACGCCCTTATCGTTCCAACGAGAACCCAACAATTCTGTAGCCCGACGATATGGGGATTGATTATGTTCACTAATTGCTATTGCTTCGCTATTTGGCTGGCTGGGACATGGACGAATCTATTGTAACCATACCTACACATGGGAGACGAAGCTTGCGGCAGGTAAAGAGAAAATGTCTACCGCAGGTTGCTGTGAGAGATCGAGCTTGGCAGGTAGAGGCAGGCAACAAGCGAATCGGCGTTTCATAGGAGTTACACCATGTAGTCTGGGCATATTTTGCACTTTAGGGGTTTGTGCACTACCGAGTAGTTCAACCCGTGCCCCATACCCTAACTCACATTTTCAAGCAGAAAAACGACAATCGTCCTAGTTCAGACGGTGCGGGGCTATGGCTCTGTATTAAATGCCCCCAATACATTTTGCCGGCAAGATTCGGATTTGGGTCCTCGTAATGGGTGACAGCATAAAATAAAGAGGTAACGCCGTTGCTTTATTGGGGGGATTATTCGCTTCAATTGTTAGTCTGTCAACCCACTGTACTTTCGCTGGTGCGTATCCTAATGCCATATGATATCGATATATCCAAGCCGTTTGTCAGACTATTTAATTGTATCTGCAAGACTTTCACAACATCCACACGAAACTAGCCGCTTCTAGAGAGTGGAAAGGGGTCGTGTCACTTTTAACTTGACAAAACGGACGTTGATTCATACTCTTGCTTTTTGGGCGCATGTTTGTGGTTATCCAGACTCGCTTGCGCTCCCGATGTTCTCTAGCCCTATTCCGTTTCCTGCAGTCTCACTGTTCTATGCAGAAGGCTGATTGACGAGCGACGGAACCGAGGTAACCCTAACCCTTCGAACCGGGCACCTCCGCAGATTTCGAAGGAGATGGCCGCCGCAAAAGTTACTGAAAGCTGCACTAGAGTAGAGTAGCTTTTAGTAATCCTTTTATTCACAAAAACGACTACCCCATTAATAAGTACATCTACTTGGGGCGAGAATACGTCCTCGGGCAGTTTGTGTGCCAGATGATCTCACGCCGTATGACACAAAGAATTACTCGATCTAAGGCTCCAAGTCCTCTTAAAGAAAAAAAATTAAACCCAATCAGTCTTTCCCGTGGAGTTATGCTGTTTGGTCAAGCGATCATTCTTAAGTTGCAGTCGAAACTGATCGAGTGCACTCTTCATTTTTTCATCCAATCTTGCTTCGGCTTCTTTGAGCTCCGTTTTGAAACCCGCCTCGAGACTGTCGACCCTGTGGCCGAGCCTAGTCTGCGTGTTGTCGATCCTGTTGTCGAGCTTAGTCCCGATCGTGTTGTCCAAGTAAAACTTTGCTCCAAACTGGGAGATTTGTCAATCTAAAGGCTAACAGAAAGATTCACTTATGACTTACGGACGCAACAAACAATCCCCCCGCCCATTTGAGCAACCCTCTCATCTCTTTGAATCCTGATTCGACAGTCAAACAAACAGTTAGACTAATAGCCAAGTAGATTGATGATCGTAAATTTTGCTTTCTCCAATATAGTCAATCTCTGATGAGCGGTCAGGGGCTTCTCAAGTCACCATCACCCGTTGCCTCCTCCGACTCGGCGCCGTCACTGGGAGTATTCATGGAGCGGCGTTGGATCTGCTGGACAGGCGGGGGGGATCCTCGGGATCACGCAAGGAGCAGCCCTAATGAGTTTGTTGAACACCGTGGACATGGTTGGATTGTCGATGGCTGCTCGGTTTGTTTTAATCATTCTGCATTCACTCTAACTAGAGTATGGCAGTGCCCAAATTCCCCTCCCCCCTTCTACTCTTCTTCTCCTTGGTGGCTGCTCGGTTACTTGGGGGATGATTACTCTGTTCTCGTGAATTTAGCAAGTCAGTTTTGAATACTCTAGCCAGTTAGAGAGATAATGTGGCATTAAACAGACTCACCTTGTTGCTATACTGTAGATGCTCGCTCGTCGTGCTGTTCGTAGATATTCTTGTTCGATCGCTGCTTCTCGAATGGTGGGGTTGAAGAAGCTTTGCTGCTTTTCAACGAAGTGCGGGGGAGGCTCACTTGCAGCGTTCCTCTCGCATCCCTTCCGCGTTCCAGCAACTAAAGACAGAATCTTACTTGGTGGTTCGCCCAGGTCTTTAGTTGGTGGGAACCTTGCGTCTGGCTTCGCTACAACGTTCGCTCCGCTCAATCTAGGCTGCCCCCTCTTTCGCTGGGCTCAAGGGGTCTCCCAGTTTAACTCTAAGATCGATTAGACGAGATTGAGAAAACTACTATAGCTACTCATAGAAAAGATCGGAAGTTCCCTGTTCTGGCTAATACAGCACTTTTTCGGGGTGGGCTCTAGCACAACTTGGTATGGTCTAGAGGTTAGCTCTCAAAACCTTGGTAAAATTGCCTCAAATGTTGAAGGGATTGAGATCTGGAGTCTGAAATCCTCCCTGGAGAGGTTTAATCACACGTTCCAACCCCCCTGCTTCCCGATGTTTTCTATGAGTAGCTGTAGTACAAAGAAAACTAAACGAGGGATAAAACATGCCCGCAGCCGCATCCCTAGTCTTGCAGACTAATCAATTTCTGTCCTTAAAACTCCTGATGTAATGAAAACCATCAATTCTATTGGCGATTCAAGCCATCTAAAAATCTAGCAGTACTGCAGACTTCTCCGAATTCCCTATGCTGGCGCCCGTGTATAAAGTCTTGAAGAACATAGTTACTTTCTTGGACCAAGTTTTTGATCGGCTTCTTCAGGCACCATACCGAGCCTAGAGAATTTAACTTCCGCGTAGTCTTTGACGAGCCATATAATAACCTATGCCAATTAGACATATTTCCAATAATTCCAGTAGTTCAAGGGTAGACCAGTCCGGATTGGTCCGATCCCGGACTGAGCCCTACCTCAGACTGGACCAGTACCGCAAAACATCGTGTCGTAGTTCAGTTCAGACCAGTTCAGACCGGACTGATCCCGGTCTAGACCAGACCGAGCCCTACCCCAGACCGGGATCGTCCGGACTGGTGGAATCATTGTTAATATCTCATACATAAGTATAATAAGGAACTCACCGCTGATGTCCCTCCAAATAGCAAGTCACTTTGTAAGCCTGAAGTCGGATTTAACACCCTCAATCTTGGTGTTGACTTCCCCAAACTTCAAGTTAATATCTGCTTGCATCGAGTTCATCTCTGCTTTAATATCCCCGAAACCCTTTTCCATTGTTCTTACAAGTTCACCGATAGACTTGTGCACATCCCCTTGAAATCTCCAAGGTCCTACTATCACTGTCCCGAGTTAATCGTTATCAAGTATTTATGAATATGGGCTATACCATGCTCAAATCAGCGATACGGTTATCCAACTTATTGACATGATCTCACTATCTAACCGTTCGTTAGTTGAGTCAGAGGTAATCTGTTAGATGTACAATGACTTACCAAACGATCATTGTTACCCGGAGCTTGGTTTTGTTTGACTTTCGGCCTAGCATTACTAGAGGCTTTCTCTGCTTTGGGAAAGTTGTCATCTCTAGTGAAATCTTTTGCATCGAAGAGGTTGCTGAACAATGGGGAAAGGAGCTAAGAGGACTCCTCGTTTGGCAAAGAGACGGAGCATACTCGCTGCTTCTCGAGAAATAGTCGTAGTGCTGCTTGTTGCTGTGCCGTCTCCGTCTGTCAGGTCGTGAGGTGCCGGGGAAATCCTCCCTCTTATAGACAGAACGTGACCAAGCCCCGTTGTTTTACCTCTGCGCCACCTCTGTGTCTGCGTTCCGCCAAGCCTGTTCCGGAAGAACCCCTGCTTCCAGAACGTTCTCAAGAATACTGCCTATTTTCCTAGATTTACTTCCAGCGTTCCACATTCCAGCAACTAAAAGACAGAATCTTACCTAGTGCTTTGCCTAGGTCTTTAATGGCTGTGAACGCTTCGCGTTCGGCACAACCTGTGGCTGTGACGGTCCCTCTTACCTAGGCTACGCTCAGGGGTCCCCAATAAAATAGTAATAGGACTTATCAAAATTACAATGACTAGTCATAAAACTTCCAATGACTACTCAATAAAATTAGTGATCGAGTCATCTCAAAGTAAAAGTACATCCAAACTCAATATTGGAGGAAAACAATCTAGCAACACCGCACCCTTCTAAAACACCGTAATAATGAAAAACCATAAACGCCTACTGGCCGACAAGTATCTGAGCCTATATCATATCAATCAGTCGTCGATCTTTTCAAATGAATGGACTCCACCGCGCTTACCCATGCCATAGCAGCCTACTTCTTGTGGTCCTAGTAATAGTCGAAGCCGCCTTTCAGGACAAACCAACAAGATCAGTGATAATACCGTATAGCACACGGTCAATCTTGCCGTCCGTCTTGTTAAATCTCCTATCTATCCTGTTACTGAGGTCTTTGATTTCCTTGACCAACCTGCTACCGAGGCCTTTGATCTTGAGACGTCCTAAGAAATATTAGCACGATACCCCGTATCTGAATACCAGTGTTCCCAACGGGCCCGGCCGGCCGGCAGTCAGGCCCGTGGCCCGTAGATTCGGCGAGGTTGGGCCGCTAAAAACTAAAACTGCGTAGACCGGGTCTAAGATTTCGAAGCCGGGCAATACCTGTGGGTGACTAGGCCAATTGTGGGTTTTAGGGTTAGGTATTCTACCAATACGGTTGGCAATCTATTGAGGTTCAGGGTACAATCTAGAGGTCTCTAGAAGTTGCTAGAAGTTGCCAGTACATTGCTTCACTGTATAAGACTTATACCATTCGCTAGCATCTTTTGTCACTCCGGCAGGTACCGCGATTTCTTAGGCAGAATTATATTTATTCATATAAGCATATGGAATGTGTCTTTTTCGATTCTTATTGGTCAGAATTCTGTGGCTGAGTGGCTGAGTGGCTGATAGTGGCAAGTATAAACCACAAGAACTCAAATTAAAAACAACCCACCAATTTAAGTCTGCAAGTTGCACTCTGACAACAAAGTGTGATATATATGAAATGTATATAACTCTACCTGCTTTCACATCCCAGGTTGACATTCATGATATTTTTAATATTGGGTGAGTAGTTGTGGATTAATACCTTTATTGTAATGTTTTTTGACAGTAGTATGAGGAGAATTTGCAATGGAGTAAATTGGCAACTGGGAAGTGAAGTACAACCTATTTATGGATGTTTCATCCCTAGAACATGTTGTGATCAGAGCAAAACTTGGTGACATCATTGGACTTTAAATAATTCAAATAGCTGTACAGAAAGCTTCTTTTCAATTGACAATAATTGCTCTGGCCATAGAAATAGTACCAACTTACAGAGACTTGGAGAGATATACTAGTGGACTTGGAACCTGTACAGTGGGTACACTGTAGAAGATGGAGTTGAGTCTAAACAGGGTGGTGGAAACATCCATATCTTATCTCCACTGCTTATATCGGCACGGAAAGCCAGTAGGGGGATGGTGGTTCACAGGGATAACAGAGGTGGACTGGGTGATTGCAATTGAATATATTTAGAAGACTCAGAAGTAGATAGGTACACCGAAAAAAATGACATTATATAATGTATAACCCATAGAAAAGTGGTTTCTGGGATCCGAATCCATAGTATATTTGACGGATGGCAGTAAGAGCTCCTATCAACCTGCATGTTGACTATATTACTATGATATGCATACAATTTTGTTCGCTAATTACTATACAGTATGCTGCATTCAATTATACAGCCGAATATACTTCATTGGATGTTCCCAAGTAGGCTCTTAAGATGTTCTTAAGTACACAGCTGAGTACGATCTCAAATATGCTTCCAATTCCACTCAATCACACATTCCGAGCCTGCTTGACTCTATGCTCCCAGGTAAGCTCTCAAGAAGCGTCCAAGTACACTTCAAGTATGTTCCCAGGTATACCTCCAAGGACATTCTCAAGTACACTTCTAAGCAGGCTCTCAACAACGCTCCTGATTGCACATGATGGTATACTGGCACCCATATATGCTCTTATGTAAGCTCTCAAGATGCTCTCAAGCATACTTCCAAGCATGCTCTCAAGTATGTTCCCAATTGCATGACATGATACACTCCCAACCTACTTGGCTCTATGCTTCCAAGTTTACTCTCAAGAGGCAAGACACTCCCAATTTCACCTGACTATATGCTCCCATATATGCTTCTTGATATTAATTGAGAGACTTGAAGAGTTGCAGCCACCAGATACCAGGAGGCACATCATGGGTAGTGGGTAGTGGGGGGCATATCATGGCAGAAATCATAATGTCAATCAATATTACAGTGTGAACCATATCTTTATTGTGCCCACCACAATGTGATCTTGCAATGCCTCATAGTTGTGGTATTGACAATCACAATTTTAGATTTGGCAGAAAAAGTAGAAAATTAGATCTTAGAACTCAGATGTTCTAGCAAAATCTACTGCCTGCAGCCTACAGATTGTAGGTGTATGTGTGCACATTCAGTCCAGGGCTGATAGTGATAATGTTAATGGTATGATGGCCATGGTGATGATAGCAATGATTATAGTGTTGGTGATGGTGAACATAGTACCAGAAGCACTCAATCAAGCAGATTCAGTTCGTCAACATTCGTGTAAAACCTTCCAATGACTGATAGATTTTCATCGGCAAAATGCATTGCGAGGAAAACTCAACTTCTCATGATATTTGCATCTCTCAGCTGTAGCTCTCAAGTATTGCACTGTTATGCAGTCATCATGCAGGCTCTGAAGGAGGCTATAAAACAGGCTTACAAGCACAATATCAAGCAGGCTTCAGACTAGGCTCTGATAAGGTGTTCAAATGCCAGCAGGCTCTCCAGTGGACTCCATACTGCTATAACAGCTATGTAGTTAACACAGGTATACCTCCATCTCTGGCCACCAGTCTTATATAGTTTCACTGAATGGACTGTAGATGATGATAGACTGCACATTGTTCAGAGGTCCACAGAAAGCTTGCTATGAGTTGTGCATGTATGCAGGTACACATAGTGCAGGCTATGGTCAATTTGTACTTTTGCTGATGTATCATTTTACCACACAATGAAATACGCACTTTATTCATTCCAGCTCTTGGTTACATGTACTCATGTTGAGCTTTGTTGATCCATGCAATATGTGTAGTTCCTCAAGGCTGCATGTTCTGTCAAATCCTGTCACCATATTCTTATGCTTCTTGAGCTAGAGCTGCTCCCTTCAGAATTCCCTTACAATGCTGCAAGATGTATGGTAAAATGTTGAAGATAGGCCTTCAACCTTCTAGATCCACTGAGTCATGACTAAAAATCCTAGGGTATATCACTGGCAGTCGAGTAAGTCATAGAGCCTCACTCCTTTTGCTCCTGTGGTCTCGATTCCTTTCTCCATTCCTCTTCTGCACCATATAGTCCCTCAACAGAAACAACCAACAGAGTGGCTGGATAGTCTATTTAGTAGACTATTCACCTGGATACAGACAGTCATTAATGTGGAGGGTGGCATGGCACCACATATGTGGTTTTTGGTAGAGAGACCAGGTGGTGCATTCAACTTTTTTCCTTCACACAAATCAAGTCATAGATGTTACTAGATTATCTTTACATGATCTAGCACAGCGAAATGGCTGCCAGGACTTGATATCATATCTGGAAGTGTGCCCAACTTTTTGTACCCTCCAAGGAATTGACAGCCAGGGGTAAGGTATTCCTGGGATGATCTATCTCGGTACCTCCAAAGGGCAGCAAAGCTGCCACCGTACCTTGTAAACTGTAGTCACCTGCAGGCGCATGCAGTTAAACTATGGGCCTCAAGAACTATTGTTGTCCCAGTCACCCATGGTTTTCATATGCATCAAGCCTGTGGGTGTGGGCCGCACTGAAGCCTGGCCTGTCACGTGTGGGCCCAGCCAGTTCTGTACTGAAGCTGGCTCACCTGGCCTATTGGGAAAACTGCTGAATACTAGTTTCGATCAGACCTTGTCCAGTTGAGAAAAGTCTTTCCAGGTAACGAACGAAGCTGAATCAGACTTCGATCCAGCTGTAAATTTGGCTGAACTCCCACTGTTGGTATCGTGGCAATGTCCATCATCGTGATGACGATCATCATCATAATTACGTCTCTGGGCCACCTAGTCAGTGTGCAGTTGTATGCTATTAGAACCTCGAGCTCACCGGAGCGGTACCGATCACCCTGCGTGGATGGTGGACTTGAAGACAGTAGTGGTGAACACCCAAAGCTTGAACACTTGATTGTTGTAAAGGCATACACCTGTGTATGGCCTCGTAGGAAGGTATATCAGTAGATACAGTTGCAAACGTGGATGTCAATAGTGTAGAGTAGTAAATGGTAGTTATAGTAAGATTATCGCTAGAGATCTAAGGCTCGTGGCGAGCCGACTATATATAAAGCTGGTGTTACCCGGCCCTGGACACGTAACGTGCAGCCGTGCCGTTACATTATCCC